>Ga0335079_10000428_pt1 | contig 48250 bp, 35 predicted proteins | sample Lox_Sample_33_FD_206719 | JGI IMG/M metagenome (GOLD analysis project Ga0335079, IMG submission 206719) | Soil microbial communities from Loxahatchee National Wildlife Refuge, Florida, United States - Lox_Sample_3.3 | ecosystem: Environmental > Terrestrial > Soil > Wetlands | place: USA...
TTTTGCGGCTGGCAGCGTTCGCCGCGGTAGCGGTAGCGATCGCGGTGATAGGAGCACTGTGCGCCTACGTGCAAAAGTACCTGACCCCGGCGGGACCGTGGACTCCGGGATGATCGAGGCGAAACGGGAGTCCGGCACACCGCGACGCTAAGGCGGAAGGACTTTCACCGAAAAGGCGAGCGCGCGCGAGGTGCCTCGCGCGCGCCATCAAAGCGAACTACCGGTTGGAGATTATTGCCGGGCTCCGGCAACGTCGTAGCGATCCGCGTTCATGATCTTGCTCCACGCCGCCACGAAGTCCTTCACAAACCGCTCCTTGGAGTCGTCGCAGGCGTAAACTTCGGCCAGCGCGCGGAGCTGGGAATTGGAACCGAACACGAGATCGACACGAGTGCCGGTCCACTTGACTTGGCCAGACTTGCGATCGCGGCCTTCATACACACCATCGGTGGAGGAGGGCATCCACTTCGTGTTCATGTCGAGCAGGTTGACGAAGAAATCGTTCGTCAACGTCTCGGGCCGGCTGGTCAACACGCCGTGTTTGGATCCGCCGTGGTTTGCATTCAGGGCCCGCATGCCAGCGACGAGCACCGTCATTTGGGGAGCAGTCAGGTTCAACAACTGCGCCTTGTCCACCAGCAACTCTTCCGCCGAAAAGCCCCGCGTGTCGCGGAGATAGTTGCGGAAACCGTCCGCGAGCGGTTCGAGCGGCGCGAAGGAGTTCACATCCGTCTGCTCCTGCGAAGCATCCGTGCGGCCCGGCGTGAAGGGAATCTTGACGTCGTAGCCGGCCTTTTTCGCAGCCGCCTCGATGGCTGCGTCACCGCCCAGAACGATGAGGTCGGCCAGCGAAACTTTCTTGGCTTTCCCATTGTTCTTCGCCTGCGAAGCGTTGAACTCCTTTTGAATGGCTTCGAGCTTCTGCAACACCTGCGCCAGTTGGGCCGGCTGGTTGGCTTCCCAATTCTTCTGCGGCGCAAGGCGGATGCGGGCTCCATTCGCACCGCCGCGCTTGTCGGTGCCGCGGAAAGTCGCGGCCGACGCCCAGGCCGTCGCGACTAACTGAGAGATGGTGATGCCGGATGCGAGGATTTTGGCCTTTAGAGCAGCAATTTCCTGCTCGCCGATGAGCGGATGATCGACGGCGGGCACCGGGTCTTGCCAGAGCTGCGGCTCCTTCGGAACGAGGGGGCCGAGATAGCGCGAGATCGGGCCCATGTCGCGATGCGTCAGCTTGAACCACGCCTTAGCGAACGCGTCGGCGAATTCCTGCGGGTGATCGAGGAAGCGCTTGGAGATCGGACCATAGATGGGGTCCAGGCGCAGCGAGAGATCCGTGGTCAGCATCATGGGAGCGTGCCGCTTCTTCGGATCGTGGGCATCGGGAACCGTGCCGGCACCCGCCCCATTTTTCGGCTGCCACTGATTGGCGCCGGCCGGGCTCTTGGTGAGTTCCCAGTCATACTTATACAGGTTTTCCAGGTAGTTGTTGCTCCACTTCACCGGCGTGGTGGTCCAGGTGACCTCCAGGCCGCTGCCGATGGTCGCAACACCGCTCCCACTGCCAAAGCTGTTCCTCCAGCCGAGGCCTTGCTCCTCAAGGGGCGCGGCTTCAGGCTCGGGCCCCACGTACTTGGGGGGTTCGGCGGCCCCGTGAGTTTTGCCGAAGGTGTGGCCGCCGGCAATCAAAGCCACGGTCTCTTCGTCATTCATCGCCATGCGGGCGAAGGTCTCGCGGATGTCCGTCGCGGCTGCGAGTGGATCCGGCTTCCCATTGGGGCCTTCCGGATTCACATAAATAAGGCCCATCTGTACGGCGGCCAGAGGATTGTCGAGTTGGCGTTCGCCGCGATAGCGCTCGTCCGCCAGCCACTTGCCTTCCGGCCCCCAGAAAATATCTTCAGGCGCCTCCCAGACGTCCTCGCGTCCACCGCCGAAGCCAAAGGTCTTGAAGCCCATCGAGTCCAAAGCGACGTTGCCGGCAAGGATCATGAGATCGGCCCAGGAGATTTTCTTGCCGTACTTCTGCTTGATCGGCCACAGCAGGCGGCGCGCCTTATCGAGGTTCACATTGTCCGGCCAGCTATTGAGGGGCGCGAAGCGCTGCGTGCCGGCACCAGCGCCGCCACGGCCGTCGCCGATGCGGTAGGTCCCGGCACTGTGCCAAGCCATGCGAATGAACAGCGGCCCATAGTGGCCGAAGTCGGCCGGCCACCAGTCCTGCGACTGCGTCATCAAGGTATGAAGGTCCTTGACGACGGCATTGAGGTCGAGGGTCTTAAATTCTTCCGCGTAATTAAACCCCTTGTTCATGGGATTGGAGAGATCGGAGTTCTGGTGCAGGATCTTCAAATTGAGCTGGTTCGGCCACCAGTCCGCATTCGTCAAGGATCCAGCCACGGTGTGTCTGACGGGGCATTTGGTTTCGGGTGACAAGTTTTATTCCTCCTTAAGAAAATCAGTCAAAAATCAGTCAAAAAATTGCTGGCGAATTGCGCATCTTAACGGGCTTTCCGGTTCGCGCAATCGCCGCCGTTCGCGCTCGCCGGCGTGCGCCATTCATCCATGTTGTTTTACGCGCCTGCGACACTCAATGCGAGGCTTGCCGCGCCGCGCACTTTGTGCAGAGTCCCCGGAAAATGAGTTCGCATTCCCGGAGAACTCGCTTGCCCAGTGAGCCCGAAGCGGGTCTGGGCACGTCGTACCACTCGATGTCCTCCACGTTGCCGCAGCGGTCGCAGATGAAGTGGTGGTGCCTCATGCCTTTCGCGTCGAATCGCGCCGCGCGCCCTTCTACAGCCACTTCCCGCACCAGACCCGCGTGCACCAAGTCGCGCAGATTATTATAGGTGGTAGCCCGGGAACAGCGCGGATCCACGCGATTCACGGCCTCGAAAATTTCCGCCGCGGTGGGATGCCGGTTTTGCTCCAGGAGGAATGCCATGACCGCGTAGCGCTGCGGCGTACACCGCAGGCCGCCGTCCTGCAAGGACTGTTTGATCGCCTCGGCATCCATGAAGTTTTAGAATATATCTAATCTTATATCTTGTCAAGACTTATATCAAGTTGCGACTGGGCCGGCTCCGGCCCAGGACCCAGATGGTAAATCCTGGAACGTCGGGGCCTTGCACTCGTGTATCCGACGCTATATCCTTTCTTTGCGAGGGGTGCGATGCCGTCGTCTGGAATCTCTAGTGCCAAATTCATGCAGGGACTATGGTTGGGGGCGTCTCTCCTGCTGTTTATGCGGCCCCCGCTGCTCCAAGCGGCTCCGAAGGCCGCCGCGATGGCTGATGCGGCCAAGGCCGATGATGTGGCTGCGGTTCGCAAGCTGATCGCCGGCCACACCGAGGTGAATGCGGTCGCTGCCGACGGCTCCACTGGACTCCTCTGGGCCGCCTATCACTCCGACTTGGAGATGACCAAGGCGCTATTGGCGGCGGGAGCCGAGGTTGATGCAGCCAACCGCTACGGCGTGACTCCCCTTCTGCAGGCAAGCCGCAACGGCGATGCCGAGATCATACGGGCGTTGCTCGAGGCAGGGGCGAATCCGACGCGCTGGCATCCCGAAGGTGAAACGCCGCTGATGGCCGCGGCGCGCACCGGCAAAGTGGACGCGGTGAAACTACTGCTGGCTCGCGGCTCGTTCGTCAACGCCCAGGATCCGTTCCAGGAAGAGACGGCACTCATGTGGGCGTCCGCCGAAGGTCACCTGGAGGTAGTGAAGACGCTGCTCGCCGCCGGCGCCGATCCCAACATCAAGGCCCACGTCGCCACCATCACAGAGCGCAAGAACGAGGACCATCCTTCGGGCGGCTTTACAGCCCTGATGTTCGCGGTTCGCAACGGACATGAAGATGTGGCCAGGGAACTGATTAAAGGCGGCGCCGATCTGAAGGCCACGAACGCCGATGGCGCAACCGCCACAATCATCGCGATTGTCAACGATCGCTTCGATTTCGCCAAAGAGTTGCTGGACCTTGGCGGCGATCCTAACGACGGATCCTTGTACTTCGCCGTCGACATGCACGACGCCACGACAGATATGCGCGCGCACGACGGCTCCCGGATGCAACCCAATCATCCGAATCAGCTGACGTCTCTCGATCTGGTGAAGGCGCTGCTCGATCTTAAAGCCGATGTGAACAAGCCGTTCATCGGCGCGTTGCACTCGACCACGTTGTGCTGCGGCGCGAATATCAACAGTTCGCCGTTTTACCGCGCAGCGGTGGCGGCCGATGTGGAAGTGCTGAAGCTGATGTTGTCCCACGGTGCGAAAATCGAGTGGAGCCCGAGCGAGATCAAGCCCAAGGACGGCAAAAAGCTTCCCCCCGGCGCGAACGCCAGCGCTGGCCGAACGCCCCTGATGGCAGCTATAAAAGGTGGCAACGGCGCACCGATCGCGGGAGGCCCCGGCTTCACCCGCATTGGTCCGCCGCAGTATCGCGAGCCCGGCACCCGCGACCCGCTGGAAGCTCTCAATCTTCTGCTTGCGGCGGGCGCCGATCCGAACGTCAAGGCGCCCGATGGCTCGACACCGCTTCATCAGGCCGTGGACGAGGAGCAAGTGCCGATCATTCGTGCGTTGGCAACTGCCGGAGCAAAGCTCGACGCCGTCAATAAAGACAACCTGACGCCTCTGCTTCTGGCTGAAAAGCCCAAGAAACCGAACCCTCTCGATATGGGGGATCAGGACATCTATCATCGCCCGCACAACTCGAAAGAGGAGGTCGTCGCCGCCCTGCGGGACCTGATGCATCTTGGTCCAAACGATGCGGCGCCTCAGCCTCCGCCCCTGCCTAAAGCAGACAAAAAGGCGGACGACAAGGATCAGAAGAAGGGGCCCGATACAGCGGCAGTGACCAGCGAGAAATGAAGAACCCGGTGAGGAATATCGGAATTACAGCGGCCTTGCTTTCATTCGGCATCTCCGCGCAACAACCACCCGCGTCTCCTGCTCGCTCCGCAGCACAAGCTCCGATCGCGAGCCATGATCGCCAGGGAGGGGTCTCCCATGCCGACGCAACGGCCGATGCCGCCAAATCGCGCGCGTTCGTCGACAAGTACTGCGTTGCCTGTCACAACAAGCGCACCTTGAACCCGGGCGACGGCCCGGTGAATTTGGAACCCGCGGCTTTCGACGATCTTTTAGGCCGCGCCGGTACTTGGGAAAGAGTCATTCGGAAGTTGAGCGTGCGCGCCATGCCGCCTTCCGGCATGCCTCGTCCCAGCGAGGCCGAATATGCAGCCTTTACGAATTGGCTCGCCACCTCACTCGATCGCGCCTGGGAAGGCCACGGCAATCCGGGTCGCTACGTCGTCCATCGTTTGAATCGCGCGGAATACGCGAACGCGGTCCGTGACTTGTTCGATGTCGACCTCGACGTGAGCGATCTGCTGCCGACCGACGGCGCGGAATTCGGGTTCGACAACATCGCGACGTCGCTCAAAACCTCGCCGCTGCTGCTCGAAGGCTACGTGAACGCGGCGCAGCGGGTCAGCGCGATGGCCGTAGGCGATCCGAAAGTCAGGCCCGGGACAACCGAACACTCGATCAGCCGTGAATTCAGCCAGAGCGGATACATTGACGGCCTGCCGCTCGGAACCGTGGGCGGCACGGTGGTCCACCAGGTTTTTCCGGCTGATGCCGAATACAAACTGTCAGGCCGCCTCGTTCGTGGGGTTCAGGAAGGCTACGCCGGCGTAGAAGGAAATGATCAACCGTACACCTTCGTCATCACCGTGGATGGTGTTGAGGTGTATTCGGCTCCCATTGGCGGTCCCAAGGACGACGAGATCCAGGCCGCCGATTTGGCCGCGGCCCAACCGATTATCGATAAGAGGATGACAGGGCGCGCATTTGTGACGGCCGGTCCTCACGAGGTCGGCTTCACGTGGAAAGAGCGGCCGTTCCAGAAGCAGGACGTGTGGGAGCCGGCGCAGCGCGACAGCCAGGAAGTGCACTTCGTCGGCGGCATGCCGAAGCTGAGGACCGTGTCCATCGACGGCCCTTATAACGTGCGCGGTGTGAGCGAGAGTCCGAGCCGGCGGCGCCTTTTTGTGTGCCATCCGGGCCCCAATGTGGACGAGACAGCCTGCGCGACCAAGATCCTGACAAGTCTCGAACACCGCGCGTACCGGCGCTCCGTGACCGCGGCGGACGTCGAGGCGCCGCTGTCGTTCTACAAGCGGTCGCGGCAGAGCGGCGGCAGTTTTGACGATGGCATCCGCGCCGGCGTCGCGCGCGTACTTTCCAGCCCCTACTTCTTGTATCGAATCGAGCAAGATCCGGCTGGCGCCCGCCCCGGCGTTGCCCATCCGGTGAGCGATATCGAGCTTGCCTCCCGCTTATCGTTCTTTTTGTGGAGCAGCATCCCCGACGAGAAGCTATTGGACCTGGCGGAAGCAGGCCGCCTGCGGCAGCCGGAAGTGCTCGCCGCGCAGGTGCGCCGTATGATTGGGGACGATCGTTCCGACGCCTTGGTGGAAAATTTCACGGGGCAGTGGCTGCAACTTCGGAATCTGGAAGCCAAGGCCGTTCCGGACATCCTCCTGTTCCCCGATTTCGATGACAATATGCGTAAGGGGTTCCGCAAGGAGACCGAGCTGTTCTTCGGGTATATTTTGCGCGATGACCGCAGCACTCTCGATCTTCTGAACGCGGACTACACCTTCGTCGATGAGCAACTTGCCCGGCACTACGGCATCGCGGGCGTTTACGGCCCGCAATTCCGCAAGGTGAAGATCCCCGATCCCAACCGCCGCGGTCTGCTGGGGCAAGGAAGCATCCTCGCGCTGACTTCCGTCGCCAACAGAACCTCACCGGTTTTCCGCGGGAAGTACGTGCTGAGCACCTTCCTCAACACGCCCCCGCCTCCGGCGCCGCCAAATGTCCCCACGCTGGACGAAAGCAACAAAAATGCGTCGGCGGTTCCCAAGACGGTGCGGGCCCAGCTGGAATTGCATCGGAAGAATCAGCCGTGTGCCGGGTGCCATCGCTCAATTGACCCCCCGGGGTTTGCGCTCGAGAACTTTGATTCCGTGGGAAAATGGCGCAGCGCGGGTCCCGACGGCGCGCCCCTCGACGTGACCGGTACGCTCGCAGACGGTTCGCAGGTCAATGGTCCAACGGCGTTGCGCGAGGCCATTGCCGGCCGGCCCAATGCTTTCACCACCGTAGTCACCGAAAAAATGTTGATTTATGCGCTCGGCCGCGGGTTGGAGCCCGCCGACATGCCGGTAGTTCGCAAGATCGTGAGGAAGGCCGCGCAAAACGATTACCGGCTGTCCTCGATTGTCATGGGAATTGTCGAGAGCGCGCCGTTCCAGATGCGCACCAAACTGGAAGCGCCGATAGGGTCGACGGAACCCGTCAAAGGCCCCGCTGTTGCAGCAAAAGTTGTAAAATCAAACCCCAGGGAGTAGCCATGTTCATCACGAAGAAGCATATTTCCCGCCGCACGATCCTGCGTAGTGCGCTGGGCGCTACCGTTGCACTGCCATTCATGGACGCCATGGTCCCGGCGCTCTCCGCTGCGCCGCAGTCCCCGTTCCGGTTTGGCGCGGTCTACTTTCCTTGCGGTGTTTGGCCCGATACATGGCATCCGGATAAAGAAGGCAGCGACTTCGTCTTCAAGCCTGTAATGCAGCCGCTCGAGCCATTCCGCAAACAACTTGTCACGGTCAGCAAGATGAAAGCGCCGTGGGGCGAGTCGGTTCACCTGGGCGCCAGCTCGGCGTTCCTGAATGGCGTCGGACCTGCCGTACGCCGCGACGGGAGAGGCGACTCTTTCGGAAAGATCGAATCCAAGAAGACTCTGGACCAGTACATCGCGGAACACGTGGGCGGCGATACGCCCCTGCGGTCCATCGAAGTCGGCACCGAGGACATGGGCACTGCCGTGGGCGCGTGCGACGGTTTCGCCTGCACCTTCTTCAACACACTTGCGTGGCGTGACGATGAGAGCCCGTTGCCGGTCGGGATCAATCCGCGCGTCACCTTCGAGCGTATGTTCGGCGAGACCGATTCGAAAGAACGACGCTTTGCCCGCCTGAAGGAGAAGGAGAGCCTGCTTGACTCCGTTACCGAGGAAACGGCAAAACTGAAACGCTCGCTGGGCGCGCCCGACAAGGCCATTCTCGACGAGTATCTCGGCAACATCCGCGACGTCGAGCAACAGCTCTCCCGCATGGAGAGCCGCCTCAACACGATTACCGGCGATCCGGAAGCGCCAGTCGGCTTGCCGGATGCGTTCGACGATCATATGAACGTCACCTACAACCTCATGCACCTGGCGTATCAGGGCGACATCAGCCGCGTCTTCACGTTCATGACCGGTCACGAAGCCAGCGACCGCGCCTACACGCACATTGGTATTCCCGAGCAGCACCACACCATCTCGCATCACGGGAACGATCCCGAGAAACTCGCCAAGTACGCCAAGATCGCCACCTATCAAATTCAAAAATTCGCGGATTTCTGCGAGAAGCTGAAGGCGACCAAAGACGGCGATGGGAACCTGCTCGATCACGCGGTCCTGTACTGGGGCAGCGGTATGAGCAACGGCAACGCCCACGACCGCAACAATCCGCCCGCCGTGATGGTAGGCGGTGGCAACGGCCGGATGAAGGGCAACCGCCACATCGTCGCGAAGGACATCCCGACCGCGAACCTGCTGCTAGCGATGGCGCACGTAGGCGGCGTGGAGATCGAAAGCCTCGGGCCGAGCACGGGGCGGATCGATCTGTAAGCAAGCCGGACTTGGATTGGGAAAAAAGGGCGCTCCTCGAAAGAGGGCGCCCTTTTTTGTCGAGAAATGCGGTGCCTCCCCAGGCGGGTAAGCTGTACGTGCGGCCCGGGTAGCCACCGGCCTCGCCACGCTGCGTCTACTTGCCGCCGCTGACCTTGGCGAGATCTTCTATGGTCACCTTGTCGTCGTAGACTCCAGCGTACACAACATACGGCGTGTTGCCGGCTTTGAGACCGTAACTAACCTTGCGGGTACCCTCGGTCTGGCCCGGCTTGGCCGACCAGTGTTCGACCCACCCTCCAGAGGGCTGCTTGGCGGCTGCGCACACCTGCACCAGGAAAGCATTTCCTTTCGTGTCCTTGGTTGCCTGAAAATCCTTTCCGACGTTGTCCGGTTTCACGGGATGCGCAACCGTGATTCCTTTATTGCAATCGATCACGACAACCCAAGTATCCTTCCAGACCCACGGGCTTGGCTTCTTGTTGAACTCCGCCAAGCCCTGCTCGCCGGCAGCGGACAGGCTTTTTGCGGCCTCCTGCACCTTCTGAACGATTTCCTGAGGATCCGCCTTGTCCGGGCCCACACCGGCATAGGACAGGCTGGACAGAGCCAGAGCCGCGGCCCCCAATGAGAAAACGATCTTGTTACACGTCATGTTGGTCTTCCTTTCCACGAATGACACTCCAGGCGAGATGACAAACCGCTGCTACCTGGTGTGTTGTACTCCGCGCCTAGATCGTCAGAACGGACCGCGATCAACAGGGTGGCGGCATCGGCGCTGCAAGCCCTCGCAGTTTCTAGAACTTACGGGATGGTCCGGCAATTTCCAGGCTGTTCCAAAATCGAGCTGCGAGCGACGGAGGCAATACCCGCTATCCGATCCATTCCACGGGAATCAGCCGGAACATTCGAATGCCGAACCTGCTCTCGCAGCTCACGAAAGACGCGCAAGCACAATTCCGCGAGGTCGGCTCGGCAACCGCCCGCGCGACCGGGCCCCCCGACCCGTTTGTACGATCGCTGGTACGCGAAAGAGCACGCCGGCATCCTCAGGTTGCTCGGGGAGTTGACGGATGGCGCGATGGCGCCGTCGCGCGGGCCGGGACCAGGGCCACCGCCGACCGGCACTGGCTACTCTCCGCGGAATACGCTTATCTCACGGACCGCAAGCACAAGCGAGCGGGCAACGACTGGAAGAGCCTGCGCAAAGCCAAAGCGGCGTCGGTTCTGCGGACAATTGCCAGGATCGCGCCACCTATCGACCGTGATTTGGTCCGGACACTGCCCTGACTGGCCTGCCTATTTCTGCATGTGCTGCCACGACTTCTCGTTCTCGAGGCAGACCTCGTCGATCAGTTCCGTGTCCAGCATCAGTTCCTGCTTCGTGGATACGGTCCACGGCCGCGTATACGCCTTGGGATCGTTGACCGTGATCTCGAGTTCGAGTGTCCCATAGTTGGGGCGGCGTAGCCGTTCAGTCAGGGTGGCGGCACTGGTCATGGGAGTGCCCGCCATGTCAATCCACAGATCATCCCGAAAACCGCTCGTGCGGACCACCAATGTGTCACGATCCCAAGCGGCGGTCGAGTACCCGTTCCACGACGGAGTCCGCTCCTCGGGCAGAGGGCGTCCGTCAGTGAAGATTTGCCGGTACATGGCGTTCACTTCATAGAGCAGCACCAGCAATCCGGGCGTGTGCACGGCCTTCGTCAGGTGCGGCATAAGCCAGGTCCGCGGAGGATTGTCAGGCAGGCAGCGCACGTGGGGATCGTCCTTGGGAAATCTCTGTTTCACCAAGTCGGCCGCCCACGTCTGATATGGCAGACCGCCGGGGAAGTCGCGACCGATATTGAGCGCAAGCGGGGAGCCCCCGATTTCCTGGCCGCAGAAGAGACCGGTTCCGGGCACGCATTGATTGATCACCGCGGTGTGCCAGATGCCGGAGAAGTCAGGCTTGCCATCGGAGAGGCGCGGCGCCGGCGCGGTCAGATCCGGTTTCCGGTCGGCCTTTCGCGGCACGCCGGCCGTCGGGTAATGGATCCACTGCCCGAGGCAAAGAGCCTGGGCCGCGAACATCACAAGAAGTCCATTCCGCATTACGGGCACTTTTCGGCGACCCGGCTCACAGTCGTCACGTTGATGCCGTCGGAGCCGCCGGCGCCAATCAGCAGCCCGCTCACTGCGACGCGCGCACCGGCTAACGCATCCAGTTTAGTCACGACGAACTTCAATGCCATGGTACGGCTGCCGAGCGGCCTCGTGGCGTCGTCGCCGGCCAAGTGTTCGGCGCGCTCGGGCGCGGTTGCCTTCGTCACCACCCAGTCCGTTCCGCTCCGGGCCAGGCAGCCGACCACGCGAGCTAGAGCGTTGGCCGGAAGCTCCGTGCTTCCATCCTTCGGCACGATCTGCACACCGGCGATCGCATCGGGCCTCAGTTCGGCGGCGCCTGCGGGAAAGCCGTTGGACTTCAGCAGGAGCGCCACGACGTCCTGGTAGGTGTTTGCGCTGAGCGAACCGGGCGTGCCGTTCGGCATGTTGGCGCTGACGTATTCGAGCAGGTCGCCGACATTCTTTTGCGAGAAACTTTTCCAGAATGCATCGCCCACGAGCGGCGCCTTGCCTTCTGCGGCAAGCGCATGGCAACCGCCGCAACTTTGGCCGAAGACCATCATGCCGCGGGTTGCTTGAGCCTCCGTATACACGCCGTCCCAGACGGTTCGGCGCGGGGCGCCCGTCTGCGCACTTCCGATAGCTGCCGCGGCCGATACAACGAACAAGAGCCTGGCCAGCGCCATCAGATTTCCAGTTTCGCGGTGCTGTCGCCGAACTGGTCCTGCGGGACGCCGAGCTTATCCAGCAGCGCCAGCATCAGGTTCGCCATGTGGGTGTGTGGCGGGAATTTCAAATGGCGGCCGCCTTGCAACCGCCCGGAGGCTCCGCCCGCCACGATGATCGGGAGCGGATCGTGGTCGTGCTGGTTGCCGTTGCTCATGCTGCTGCCGTAGAGGACGACGGAGTGATCGAGCAGGTTGCCGTCGCCATCCTTCGCCACCCGCAGTTTGTCCAGGAAATACGCGAGCATCTTCACGTGATACTGATTGATGAGCGCGAACTTGTCCATGTTGGCGCGGACGTTGGAGTGATGCGACGCCGTGTGGAAGCCGTCGCGCACGCCGCTCCCGGGATAGGTGGCGCCGCTAGTGTCGCGCGCATACATCAGGGTCGATATGCGCGTGATCTCGGCGCGGTAAGCGAGCACCTGAAGATCGAACATCAGCTTCATGTGATCTTCAAACTGCTCGGGAATGCCCACCGGCGCTTCCGGAATCTCCACGTTATTGGCCGACTGCTCGGTGGCCTTTTGGATGCGGCGCTCGATTTCTCGGATGTCGTCGAGATACTCCGTAAGCCGGACGCGGTCGCTCGGATCGAGCTTGCCCTGAAGCCGCGCCACCTTGTCAGTGACCGAATCGAGAATGCTGCCGTCCTGTTTTTTCCGAGAAAGGCGCTGCTCGGCGTTGGTGCCATCGCCGAACAGGCGCTCGAAGACCACCTGCGGGCTGTTCTCCATCGGCAGCGGCAGAGTCGCGCTCTTCCAGGAGATGGTGTTGAAGTAGGCGCAGCCGTAGCCGGAGCCGCAATTCAACGCGACTTCTTCGATAGCCAGCTCAATTGACGGCAGCGGCGTGTCCTGGCCGATATGCTGGGCGAGCACCTGGTCGATACTGGTGCCGGCGTGCACCGAACCCTTCTCGGGATGCGCGCCCGTGAGGAAGACGGCGCCGGAGCGCGCGTGGTCGGCGCCGGCATCCGAGCCAACCCCGCCGGCCAGCGGATGTGCGAGATTGCTCACCACGTTGACGCGGTCGCGCAGCTTCTCGAGCGGCTTGAGACTTTCGGTGAACTCGAAGCCCGAGCCTTCCTGCGCAGGCGTCCACTTGTCCATCGTCGCTCCGTGCGGGAGGTAGATACCGCAGAAGCGGCTCTTGGGCACGGCCGCCGTCTTCGCGAGCGGCGTCTGCGCGGGAACCATCGAATCGAGCAGCGGCAGTGCCAGCGTCACGCCCATGCCTCGCAAGAACGTGCGCCGCGGCAAGTGTCTTTTTGTGATGAACGTCATGATTTGACTCCTCAGTCCGCTTTTCGATTGTTCGCTTCCACCACAGCAGCTTCTTTCACGCGCATCTGGAACGGCGCGCTCTTGACTATTCCGAGCACCAGCTCGGAGAACCGGTATCGGTCCGGCGCGGCTTCGTGCATTACCGCGCGCACCACCGGCATGTCGTAGTATTTCGTTTCGCGGCCGACTCCGTACATCAGCAGTTTGTCGGTCAGGGTGCCGACAAAAGCTTCGGGCCGGCTTAGTAGTGCCTGGCGCAGACTCGACGGCCCTTCGATCGGCGTGCCGTCGACGAGTTGGCCGGATGCATCGATTTTGGCGCCCGAGTCTGCGTCGCGCCAACGGCCCATGCCGTCGAAATTCTCGAGCGCGAGGCCGATCGGGTCCATAATCTTGTGGCAGCCGGCGCACACTGGGTTCGCTCGATGTTCCTGCATGCGATCGCGGACCGACGTGGCCACCGTCCCGCTGGAATTCTCCTTGAGCGGCGGAACGTTGGGCGGCGGCAAGGGCGGTGGGCTGCCGAGCAGGTTCTCCAGAACCCATTTGCCGCGCTGCACCGGCGAGGTGCGATTTGCGTTGGATGTGACCAGCAGGAAACTTCCCTGCCCCAGCAGGCCGCGGCGGGCATCGCTCGGAACCGGAACGCGCCGGAAATCGGGGCCATAGACCCCCGGGATGCCGTAATTCTTAGCCAAGCGCTCGTTGACGAACGTGTAATTGGCATTAAGCAGGTCAAGCACCGAGCGGTCCTCGCGCAGCACGCTTTCGAACAGCATCTCGGTTTCGCGCTGGAACGCCTGCCGCAGATTGTCGTCGAAATCGGGATACTCGCGCGAATCAGGGTTGGTGTTCTTCAGATCGCGTAGGTAGAGCCACTGCTCCGCGAAATTGGTGACCAGAGCGCGGGCGCGCGGATCGGCCAGCATGCGCCGGGTTTGCCGTTCGAGAACCGCGGGCTCATGCAGCTTATTCTGAATCGCCAGGTTCAGCAACTCCTCATCGGGAATACTTGACCACAAAAAGAAGGACAACCGCGAGGCCAGTTCGGTGTCGCTGATCCGATACGGCTGGCCGGGCGGAACGGCAGCGGGCGGTGGCTCGAACCGGAAGATGAACTCGGGGTCTGCCAGAATGCGCCGCAAGGCCATTTCGATGCCGGCTTCGAAGCGGCCGGTGCGGTTGCGTTCCTGCTGGTAGAAGCTGAGCAGCGATTCGAGATCGCTGTCACTCGGAGCTCGACGAAATGCCCGGCGCACCAAATTCGAAACGATCAGACGGGCGCACGGGACTTCATCCTCCGCATTCGCGGGCTGGCACACGAAGATCCGGCGGCGGCTGGGCGTATCGCCCGAGCCGGCCGCTTTGTACGGGCCGGTGATGTCGACGCGCGCCAAGTGAGGAACCGTGTCGTATCCATATTGCATGCCGATGTTCGAATCGAACGTGCTGTTCATCGGGCGATGGACCAGGTCTTCAATCGCGTCGTGATTCTTTTCCAGGAAGGCCACGCCCATCGTCTGCGGCCCGGCTTTGACCTGGAGCGGAAACTCGAGATGAATATCGGGGCTCATCTTCACGCGCTCTTCCGTGGGATTGCTGAGCGGCGCCAGAGGAAACGGCTTGCCCGGAATCTCGCGCATAAAGAACATCGCGACTTCATCGAGCTTGTACAGCTTGACGCGTTCGCCGTTCAGCGTGACTTCGAGCTCCTGGCCTTCGGCGCCTTCGCCGAACACCTGCCCGAAGCTGAGCTTGGCGAGCGAAAGCTTAACTTTGTATTCACCGTCCAACGGAAAATTGTGACGGATGAGCGTGCCGCCGCGCGTTCCGGGCGGAAGCCCTTCGAGCATTGCGGTCTGCGAGAGATCGCCTTTCACCGTGTAGGTAACATCGAGCGGCGCGGTTTCCGGATCGCCAACGGCCAGGCGGCTGATCTTCGCGGCCGCGGCGACATAGCGCTCGAGCAGCGCCGGAGAGACACCCAGCACGTCGGCGATGTTGTCGAAGCCGCCGCTCGAATCATCGGCCGGTAGCAGTGTGGTCGGGTCGACATCCACCGCGATTAGATCGCGAATGGCATTGGCGTACTCGGCGCGATTCATCCGATGCAGCGGCGCCCTGCCGGGATTGGGATTGGCGGCCGCGGCACGATCGAGCGCGGTTTCCACTGAGCCCGCGAACGCATCGAGCGCCCCGCGATCGGGCCGCCGCGCTCCCGCCGGAGGCATCATGCCCGCGCGCACCTTGCGGACCACTTTCTCCCACGTTTCCGCGTGGGGGCCGACGTTTTGCAAATCGAGCTTGTCCAACTCCAGGCCGCCGGTTTTCAGCTTCTGGTTGTGACAGGTGACGCAATACTGGTCGAGCACGGCCTTCGGCTCGAGGGCCGCCCCGCAAGCCAGGGTCGAAACAAATGCGGTGAGGCAGAGAATCCGGGTCATTGTTGGGAGGCCGCACCGTCCATCAGTTTCTTGAGCAGCGCCATGGCTTTCGGCTTGGCTTCGGGCGGGCGGATGGCCAGAAAAATGCCCTGCGCGAAAATCATCGGCGTCCGCCCGCCATTGTCTTTGACATCGAGTTTGGCGCCGTGATCGGCGAGAATCTGAATGATCGACTCCCACCCGCGATTGGCCGCCCCATGTATCGCCATCATGCCCAGCGAATTGGTGGCGTTCACATCGGCGCCGCGATCGAGGCACAGCTTGACCGCCTCGACGTAATCGGCCTCGCTGCGTGTGTACGTCTGCGCGGGAATCCAGTTGATGCCGGAAGCGGCCATCAATGCGGTGCTCCCTTGCGCGGTGGCGATGTTCGGGTCGGCGCCGTGCTCGAGCAGCAGGCGCATCACTTCGATATCGCCGGAAAGCGCGGCACGGATGAACGGAGTCTGCCCATCGAAGTTCACCCACGAGCCGTCGAATTGCATCAACCCATGCACCGGAATCGTGTTGGTGCGGAGGTTGGGATCAGCGCCCTTGTCGAGCAGTTCTTTGATTAGCGGCAGCGGGTCGCGGCCGTCGGTGGGAAGGTCGCCATACTTCTCGTGATTGAAGTTGCGGAGATCGATGGCAGCGAACAGCGCGGCGCGGTGATAGTCGTCGATCGCATTCGGATTGGCGCCTTTCGCCAGGAATTCTTCGGCGAGGCCGACCTGTCCGTTCAGCAGCGCGATCAGCAACGGCGTGGTGTGATTGCCCGAGGATTCTTCGATACCCGCTCCGTGCTCGAGCAGCAGGTGAATCATATCGGCGTTGGCGTCGCGAATCGCAAACAGTAGCGGCGTCATGCCGCCGTCAGCCGTCGGCAGCGCGCGCTGCCGGATGATTCCGGTTCCCGACGCTGCGGCCGGCCGCGCAGGCACATACTCGCCCTTCGGCATCGTGACCTTCGTATGCGCGTTGATCTCGGCGCCGCGGGCCAGGAGCAGCTTCACCATGTCCGCGTGATTTTCGACCACCGCCCACATGAGCGCGGTCTGTTCATGATTAGCGTCTTTCCCATTGACGTTCGCCCCGCGGTCGAGAAGCAGACTTACGGCATCCACCTTGCCGGTGCGCGCCGCGGTCATGAGCGTAGTTTCGCCGTTGGGATTGGCCGAGTTGGGATCGGCGCCCGCGTCCAGCAATTTGCGGATCATGGCAGCATCGCCGTTCATCGCCGCGAGAGCGATGGGCGTGACGCCGTAACGGGTCGCCGCCTTCACGTCTGCGCCCGCTTTGATGAGAGCGTCGGCGGTGGCGAGGTCGTCGTGCCGGATCGCCCAATGTAGCGCTGTCGTGCCGTCGGGCTGCGGCGTGTTGATCCCCGCACGATCGGTCATCAGCGACGTGATTGCCTGCCTGTCGGCGTGCATCACCGCGTCCGCCAGCCGAGCCTCGCCGGCGAACGCCGCTCCCGCAGCCAGACCGCAGATAACCCCGATCGCCACAGTCCGCATCCCGTGCCTCCCTCGCCGGCCCGCGTCTTCGCGCAAGCCGAATCTTTGTATTCGATCATTCTCGGAGGCCAGCGTCAAGCCCCTTTGCTTTGTTGGGCTTCGGCATGGTACTCTCGATTCCTCAATGACACAGCGCGCATCTTTTGGCACAGTACTGGCAGCCATCAGTCTGGCACTTCCTCTTGCTACTTCGCAGGAGCCCAAAACCGGTCCGCGCGGCGGCGTCGAGGGTCGCCTGACCTGGTTTGATCGCCAAGGAAAAGTTGTGGGCACGGCCGGAGAGGCCGGCGTGTACCGAACCCTCACGATTTCGCCGGATGGAAAACGCATCGCCGTCGAGCGGGCCGAGCCCGGAACTCCGAACCGCGACATCTGGCTGGTGAATGTCGGCGACGGCGCCATGACCCGGCTGACCTCCGATCCCGGCTTCGATGCATTTCCGATTTGGTCGCCGGACGAGCGCCGGATCATCTTTACTTCGAACCGCAACGGCGTCTTCGATCTCTATGAGAAGCCGGCCAACGGCTCCGCGAATGAGACGCTGTTCTATCATTCGGCGGAAGGCAAAGGTCCCACGAGCTGGTCTGGAAATGGAAAATTCCTGGTGTATTACACCCTGGGCCAGCCGACGCACCTCCGGCTGCTCGCGATCGCCGGGTCCGCGGACCGGCAGACCGTGCCGGTGGTCGATCCGAAGTTCAACAGCATCACGGCGCGCTTTTCGCCGGACGGCCGGTGGATTCTCTATACCTCCAATGAATCCGGTAAGAACGAGATTTCGGTGCGGCCGTTCGATTCGGCCACTGGCGCAATCGGAGAGCCTATCGTCGTCACCCGCGATGGCGGCCGCACTCCGCTGTGGCGGGGAGACGGCAAAGAGATTTTCTATCTGACCGCGGACGGCATGGTCACCGCCATGGAAGTGAATGCCGGAAGCTCGTTTCAGACCGGCCGTCCCAAGCCCCTTTTCCCTGCCCCCGCCGGAGTGCTGTTCTGGGATGTTTCCCCGGACGGCCAGCGGTTCCTGATGCCGGTCGCGAACCGGTAGGGTCCCCGATCCGATAGTATATGTGGCGTTCGGAGGTGCCTATGACGATAAGCTCCTTGCGGGTTTTCCTGGTCCTCGGGACTTTGGCAATCGGCGCCCTTCGAACCAGCGCCGCGCAGACCGCACCGCATGAGACTACCGTCGAGCCCCCGCCTCTGGACAGGCCGCTCATTTTTGACAGTAGTACGCGTGGCTCCGGCGGCACAAAGATCTCCGGTTCAAAATTCCGCGTCGTCCCCCTGCTCGGATTCCGCTATCCGTATGCTCTTGCCTTCCTTCCCGACGGCAACATCCTGGTCACGGAACGAGCGGGCCGGCTGAGGATTGTGCGCGACGGCAAGCTCGATCCGGAACCTATCGCCGGAATCCCGGAGGTGCTCGACACCCGGCAGCGAGGCATGAACGATCTCACCTTGCATCCGCGCTTCGCCGAGAACCACTGGATCTATTTCACGTATTACAAGCCCGTCGCCGGCACCACCAACGCTCGCGCAACTTTGGCGCGCGCCCGCTACGACGGAGGTCACGCACTTAGCGAGGTTCGCGATATTTTCTCGACCGACTCCGTCGTGTCGGGGCCCTCTGCCGCCAAGATGGCGTTTGGACGCGACGGGAAGATTTACCTGGCGATTGGCATTCCCATTCCACGCGCGGCGAATGACAGCGTGAGCGCCACCGTCACCGACGCGCAAGATCCGAACAGTTACTACGGGAAAGTGCTCCGGCTGAACGACGACGGGACCGCGCCCACCGACAATCCGTTCTCAGGCCGCCCCGGCCACAAACCCGAGCTTTATGCCCTCGGCATTCGCAATGCCATGGGTCTCTATGTCCACCCGGAAACCGGCGAGCTCTGGGAGACCGAGAATGGGCCTCAAGGCGGAGACGAAATCAATATCATCAAAGCCGGAAAGAATTATGGCTGGCCTGTGATTTCCTACGGCCGCGCCTACACCGGAGATCTCACCGGCGGGACTGGCCCCGTTTCCGATGAGCCGTTCGCACACGGCATGGAACAGCCGTGGCTCTTCTGGTCTCCATCGATCTCACTCGCGGCCGTCACGTTCTACACCGGGAACCGCTTTCCCGATTGGAAAGGCAACATCTTCGTCGGCGGCCTCATCGGCACTCAGCTGGATCGCGTCGTCCTGAGTCCGGCGAACGGGCTCCCGATCCGCCGCCAGTCCTTGCTCACAGAACTCAAGCAGAGAATCCGCGAGGTGCAGCAGGGCCCGGACGGACTTTTATATCTGCTGACCGACGAAGAGGCCGGCGCGCTCCTCCGCATCGAACCGGTCGATTTGAGTCCGCCCCGCTAGGCCGCCGACGCCAGCGCCGCGCCTTCCACCAACGACCGCAGCTTGGCCCAGGCGATCTGCGGATGCGTTCGCCCGCCGAACCCGCAGTCGGCTCCGGCGATGACGTTCTCGTTCCCGAGCAACCGGGCGAACCGCTGGATCCGCTGGCACACCAGTTCCGGATGCTCCACGACATCGGTGGAATGCGTAATCACGCCGGGAACCAGAATTTTTCCTTCGGGGAGTTTGGTGGTTTCCCAGACAGCATATTCGTGCTCGTGGCGGGCATTCGCTCCCTCAATTAAATAGGCCTGAGCCTTCACCGAAAGCAGAATACCGGCCAGGTGCTTCAACTCCAAATCGTAGGCGTGGGGACCATGCCAACTGCCCCAGCAAAAGTGATAGCGGACGCGATCCTCGGGAATTCCGCGCAGTGCGTGATTGAGCACTTCCACGCGCACCTGGCACCGGCGCTGAAACGCTTCGAGGCCCATCCCGATTCCGATGCGATCCCACAGCGCCGGCAACCAGGCGTCATCGATTTGCAGGAGGATGCCCGCGTCGACGATGGTCTTGTATTCCTCGCGCAGGGCCTCAGCCAACGCAGTCAGAAAATCCTCTTCCCGCGAATAGTATTCGTTGGACCGATAAACTTCCAGGCTGGCCGGAGCCGTGCTGGTCAAGAACAGCTCGCCACCGGAGCCCGCGGCGGATTCGAGCAGAGCGATCTCGCGCCGCAACGCCTCCTGCCCGGTGTAGGTGATGGGACCGGTGCAGACCAAATATTTCCGCACTTTCTTGATTTGGTCTCCAGGCTCGAAGAACAGCGTGCCGCGTTCGGCGGCCCACTGGTAGAACTCGGCGAACTCCTCGCGATCTTTACCTTGCGCGACGACCGGCCGCCCCTTAGGCGCACTCTCACTAAAGCCTCCGAAGCGATCATCGGTGAACGAGAGCCAGTCGCCACCCTTGGTCGACTCGCCCTCATTGATGATGTCGAGCCCGATTTGCCGCTGGCGGTCGACCAGATGCCGCACGGCGGCCTCTCCCGTAAGGCCCGCCGGCGCCGGCAGGCTACCGACATGCGTCGTCAAAATTTTCCGGCTACTTCGCTGCATTGCTCGATTGTCGCAGACGCTACTGACCCAAACGCTCTTCCAGCCGTGAAATCCACCCTTCCTGGAACTCGGGTTGCACGGTCTTGGCAAACGCAAGAGCTTTCTCATAATATGGGAGCGCTTCGCCGCGCCGACCCGCCGCATCCAGAGCGCGCGCCAGCGTGGCATTGACTCCCACGGAATCGGGAGCCGACGCCAGCGCCTGGCGGGCTTCTTCCAACGCCTCGGGGATTTTCTTTTCCTCCAAGAGATCGCCCGCTTTCTGCTCATGGCTGAGAGCGGCGGCCAGCGGAATCTCGAAATGTCCTTCATAGACGAACACTCCGTAATCTATGGCCGCGGCCGGACGCAGAGACCGGAACTGCTCGTACGGATTTAGCGGGCCCGGGCCGAACTCGAACCCGGACAAGATACCGGCGCTGATCAGTACCGGGCCGTCCACCGCCGGAGGAGCATCGGCGGGTTCGTGAATCCACAAAGAATCGGCCGTAGGCAGCGGCTTGCAGGGAATGCCGTAATAGCGGTAATCGATTACGCCTTCGCCGAAATACACAAACCAACAGGATTTCACTCCGCGGGCGTCGAGATAGCGCTTCACGGATTTCAGTTGCTGAGCCCAATCGGCGCTGGAGTCGGTCATGTACTCGTGGACTTTCATCGGACCGCCGACTGCTTCGTTTGCATAAGCGACATAGGCCGGATACGCGCGGGAAACGGAGACGGCCTGGAAGACGAGTAACGCGACTGCCGCGTACAACCACGTGCGGTTCTGTTGCGCGAGTTGCCACACGGCACCGCCGATCAGCACGAACAGAAAAGTGTAGACGGGGAGCATGTGCCGGATCCCGATGTTCATGCCGCCCGCCATGGAAAAGGCCATGTAGATTGCCGGCGGGATCGTCAGGTAAGAAATCTCCCGCCATTTGCGGAATCGCCGCGCGGCGATCGCCCAAACTGTCGCGGTGAGCAGGATCAAGAACGTGAGCGAGGACTTGATGACCATTCCCACCGGAAAGTAATACCAGAGACCGGTCGGATAGGTTTTCCCGAACAGGTAACTGTGATACCCCTTCGATTTAGCAAGGACGTCGGTCAATCCGAAAAGGTAGGATTCCGGAAGCAGGCGCAGCTTGGCAACTTCCGCGAGCACGGCGGCTTGGGCCTTGCTGGGGACAGTCCGCAGGTTGTCCTCGAGCGGCGGGTTGAGTCTTCTGCTTTCGCCGCGAGCGGCATAGCGAAACCCGTAGAACGCCCACAAGATCCCCACTGCGATGACGGCGACCGCAACCAGCGCGGCCGAGGCACGCAGAATTCGTCGGCCCGGCATCGGACGGCCAACGATTTCGACAAGGGCCACTGCCATCAGCATCGGGAAGAGCAGAATCGTGCTGTGTTTCGACGCCAGCGCCAGGCCGGCCGCGATTCCGACCACTGCAAGCCGCCAGCCCGATGGTGCTTTCGCGTAGCGGTAGAACGCATAGACCGACGCAAGCAGGAAGCACGATTGCGCTACATCGGTGGTGACCACGGCACCGTGGGCGAGCAGCGTCGGGTCGAAGGCCATCAAACCGAGCGCCAGAAAACCTGCGCCGGTTCCGAAGAGTTCGCGAGCCGTGAGGAAGACCAAAACCACCAGCAGAAGCGAGATCAGCGACGCCGCCATTCGGGCGCGGAACGTCATCGCATTGGCGTCATTGCGGAAGAGGAAATCTTTTCCTCCGAGAAAAGCCTCCTTGCCATAGGGGCGGTCCAGCAGCTCCGGCATTTTGAGCCGCATGGAAAGCAAAGGTACGGTGGCCAACAGCTTCACCAGCGGAGGATGTTCCGGGTTCAATCCAAAATCCTTGTGCACCCACGACATGTATCCGGCATACATGTGGTCGCACTCATCCCAGGTGAGTGAATTGGCATCCGCCACGCGGGAGTACTGATATACGAGCAGAGCTAGAAAACAAGCCACGCCACCTGCGATCCAAATGCGGTGGTGGGCCCCGTCGGGTTTAATCATTTGCCATAAGCTTCGGGAAGACTCCCAAAGCACGCATTGCCAGTTCTGACGAGATTGATATTATCAACCTGCACTTCCGGGTTCCTGGCCCGTTGTGCCGAGGGCGGTTTCGATTAAGATACTCGAAGGACGGCAACGTGAAACCGAGACTCTCATTGATTACTGCGATCGGGATGGCGCTGGGACTTTTCTGCCTCGCGGGACACGCGCAGGGCCAACGGCCTTCACCGGGACAGGTCTTGTTTGAGCAGAAGTGCGCGAACTGCCACACGGAGGGCGGCGCCGCGCCAGGGCTTGCCGCACTGCGAAGCCAGGGCACCGAGCGCGTCTTCGACAGCTTGATGACCGGCAAGATGAAAGACCAGGCGGCGGGGATGGGCAGCCGGGACAAGCGTCTGGTCGCGGAGTTCGTCGGACAGCGGCCGTGGCAGGACCCGGTAGCGGGAGATATCTCGAAGATGAAAACCCAGTGCCCGTCGAATCCGCCGCTGGGCGAGCCGGGCAGCGACGCGTGGTCGGGCTGGGGCGGCCCGACGAACGCGCGCTTCCAGACCGCAAGCGCGGCCGGATTGCGGGCAGCTGATGCGCCGCGGCTCAAGCTGAAATGGGCGTTCGGGCTGCCGGGCGGGTCGAATATGTACTCGCAGCCGGCGGTGGCGTTTGGCCGCGTCTTCGTGGGCAGCGATGACGGCGTCGTGTATTCGATGAACGCGAAGTCTGGCTGCGTCTATTGGGCATACCCCTCGGATCAGTTCGGCCGGTTTGCGCCAATCGTCGCGCCAATCCAAGGTCACCCGGGGACTCGCTATGCGATCTTCTTCGTGACCCGGTCGGCGACGGCATACGCGATTGACGCGCATGATGGAAAGCTGCTGTGGAAGAACGTAGTGAAGAACGATCTGAACAATCTGAGCGCGACGGCCGCCTATTACGACGGCAAGCTGTTTGTTCCGCTTTCGGGCACCGAGACGCTGACGGGCGCGAACCTGGATTACGAGTGCTGCAAGTCGCGGGGCGCGGTGATCGCGGTGGATGCGAATACAGGGAACGTGCTGTGGCGCGCGCAAAGCATTCAAGAGCCGCTGCGGCAACTCGGTGAGAACTCGCACGGAAAGCAGGTGTGGGGACCGGCCGGCGCATCGGTGTGGAACACTCCGACCGTAGACGCCAAGCGGAAGTTGATTTACGTGGGAACCGGAAACAGCTTCGGGCGGATCGCGGCAGCGACCAGCGACTCGATTGTGGCGCTGCGGATGGAAGACGGCAAGATGGTTTGGCATCACCAGGAGTTCGAGGGCGATTCGTTCATGGGCGGTTGCCAACCGACGAATGCGGCCGATACCAACTGCCCGGCGAAGTTGGGGCCCGATTACGACTTCGGCGGCTCGTCGGCGATTCTGCAGACGGTGAACGGGAAGGACGTCCTGGTGGCCGCTGGCAAAGGCGGAGTGGCGATCGGGCTCGATCCGGATGCCGAGGGGAAGCTGGTGTGGCGCACGCAGCTCTGGGAAAAGCAGGCGCCGCCGGCTTCGGGGCTGGTGGTGTGGGGCGGGACGGCGGACGGGCAGCGCGTCTACTATCCGCTGCAGCAGGCCGGCGGGGGCTTGAAGGCGCTGGAACTGATGACTGGAAAGGTCGATTGGAACGCGCCAATTCAGGCGGATCGCCGCGGCCAGGCGGGGCCCGCAAGTTCAATTCCTGGCGTGGTGTTCACAGGCGGATGGGACGGCATCCTCCGCGCCGTCGACGCGAACGGCGCGGTGATCTGGACGTTTGACGCAAAGAAGGACTTCGACACGGTGAACGGCGTGATCGCCAACGGTGGGTCTTTCGGCTGCGCGGGCGTGGTGATCTCCGGCGGCATGGTGTACGTCTCCTCAGGTTACACAGGCATTATGGGCGGCTCGCAAGGAAACGTGGTGCTGGCGTTCGGCGTGGAGTAGGACGGCTACCTAACTCCGCGCCTCGCGGTTAACGATATACCCCGACAGACATACTAACTTCCCTCGATTTTTGGATTTGTACCGGTACGACCGCCAAACCCGAGCGGTACAACTCGTATTGATACTCCAAGACATTGCATGACAGAATTCAACTGGACATAACTGAATTCGCGCCATGATGACTACCCAAATTTTTGCAGGGAAGTACACCTACCGGGCGGCCCGTTTGGCCGCAGTGCTATTGATCTCTTTCGCAGTGGCGAAGGCGGATCGGCTCGACACCACGAGCTATAATTTCCAGCTCAACGGCGGCGGCGGCGGGGCCAGCGCCACGCTGGATCTAAGCACCCAGCTCGAAATCTACTGCAACGATTTTAATAACGATATCTATGTTCCCCATTCGAACTATTCTGCGGACCTGACCACCTTCACGGCGGCGGGGTTGGCGGCGGGCGATACCCGCTTCGGGAACATGGACGCCAGTGCCTTCAAATCGGTAACCATCAGCGATGGCGATCCGGCACAGGATGCGATCGAGCAGAGTACCATCAACAATGCCGCAGCACTGGGGCGTTATCAGATGGCCGCATATCTGGTTTCCCAATATAACCTCGCCGGCGGAAATGACGCAGCCAATAACAATATCCAAATGGCAATTTGGGAGCTTCTGGATCCGGCCAGCTATACCGCCAACCCCATGTCGTTAAACTCGTCGGCGCATCCAACAGAAGCTCTGGAAATGGCGGCCGATTGGTATCACGGGACCACCGAAGACCAACGCGAAGCTTACCTGCAGGACTTCCGGATTGTGAGCGATGCCTCGATGACCTGTCCGGCCTCCGGATGTGGCGCCGACGCGCCGATGGTCGGAGGATTCCAGGAACAGATTACGCATTTGCCGGAACCGGGGTCATTCGGCTTGCTCGCTCTCGGGTTGATTGGGGTCGCTTTGGGAGCGCGACGGCGTCGGGCGGTCTAATCAACCGCCCGCCGGGTGCGACAAGCACAACTTCACCAATTCACAAAGGGCCGGCGCCAGCCGGCCCTTTGGCACCCGCCTACTTTCCGGCGTTGAACCGGTTCTCTACTTCCGCCCAGTTCACAGTGTTCCACCAGGCGCTGAGATAGTCGGGGCGGCGATTCTGATATTTCAAGTAATACGCGTGCTCCCAGACGTCGATTCCCATCACCGGGTACTTGCCTTCCATCACCGGACTGTCCTGGTTGGCAGTGGAATAAACATCGATTTTGCCGCCGGACTTAATCAGCCACGCCCAGCCTGAGCCGAAGCGGGTTGCGCCGGCCTGGTTCATCTTTTCTTTGAACGCATCGAAACTGCCGAAGGTGCTGTTGATCGCTTGGGCCACGTTGCCGACCGGCTGACCGCCGCCGCCCGGTTTCATGATCTTCCAGAACATGCTGTGATTGATGTGTCCGCCGCCGTTATTGCGCACCGCGGTGCGGATGTTCTCGGGCACGATGGCGCAGTTGTTGGCGAGCAGTTCCTCGATGGACTTGTTCGCCAAGTCGGCCGCCGATTCCAGCGCCTTGTTCACGTTGGTCACGTAAGCGCCGTGGTGCTTGCCGTGATGGATCTCCATCGTCATCTTGTCGATGTTCGGCTCGAGGGCATCGGGTGCGTACGGCAACGGGGGAAGTGTAAATGGCATGTGGTTTCTCCTTTTCTCCTCTGAAAGTGAAGCCGGGCGGGCGCTAAGCGGAACCCGCTTTTTCAAATGCATCGGCAATGCGGAACATGGTGGTCTCGTCGAAATGCCGGGTCAGAATCTGCATCCCGACCGGCAGGCCCTCGGCGGTCTTGCCACAAGGGACGCTCATGCAAGGAATTCCCGCCAAATCTCCGGTGATCGTGTAAATGTCGGAAAGGTACATGGCCAGCGGATCATCGACCTTTTCTCCCAGCCGGAACGCCGGATACGGCGAGACCGGCGCCACAATCGCGTCTACTGCCTGAAAGGCCTGGGCAAAATCGCGCGCGATCAGTGAGCGCACCTTCTGCGCCTTCAAGTAATACGCATCGTAATAGCCCGCGCTCAAAACGTAAGTCCCCAGCATGATCCGCCGCTTGCACTCGGCGCCGAAACCCTGGCCGCGTGTGTTTCGATACATGTCCCGAAGCGTCTCCGAATTGCCCGCACGGAACGTGTATCGCACACCATCGTACCGCGCCAGATTGGAGCTGGCTTCAGCGGTCGCGATAATGTAATAGCACGCAACCGCGGCATCGGTAGAAGGCAGACTGATTTCACGTACCTCGCAACCCAATCCTTTGAGTACGTCCACGCCGCGCGCCAGCAGGTCGCCCGATGCGCTCGTCAAATCTTTTAGATACTCGCGGGGTAGCCCGAGCTTCAGACCTTTGACCCGGCCGTCGAGGGCGGCTGTATAGTCGGGCACCGGTGCGGCGGCGGAGGTGGAATCCGCGGGATCGCGTCCGGCGATAACGCTGAGCACTGTGGCGGTATCGCGCACGGTGCGGGCCAGAGGCCCGATGTGATCGAGCGAACTGGCGAACGCGGTCAGACCGTAGCGCGAGACGCGTCCATAGGTCGGAGTGACGCCCACCACACCGCAGAACGAAGCCGGCTGGCGGATGGAGCCGCCGGTATCGGAACCGAGCGCGACCACCGCCGTTCCCTGCGCCACTACGGCTGCGGAGCCGCCGCTCGATCCGCCGGGCACGCGATCGGGCGCCACGGGGTTGCGCACCGGTCCGTAGGCCGAGTTCTCGTTGGAAGAGCCCATCGCGAACTCGTCGCAGTTGGTCTTTCCGAGCACCACGGCGCCGGCCTGCTCCAGGCGGATCACCGCCGTCGCATCGTAGGGCGGATTGTAGTGTTCCAGCAGCTTCGAGCCGCAGGTCGTGACGACGCCCTTAGTCAGAATGACGTCTTTGATCGCCACCGGAACGCCGGCGAGCGGGCCAAGATTTTCGCCGCGCGCGATTTGCTGATCGACGCGCTCGGCGGCCTCCATCGCGCGTTCGGGCGAAAGCCGGAGATACGCATTCGTCTTCGGGTTCTCGGCTTCGGCGAACCGGAGCGCTTCGGCGGCCAGTTCGCGCGCGCTGAACTCGCGCCCAAGCAGGCCTTTCCTCACGGCGTCGATAGTGAGAGACGAAACATCCATGGTCAACGTTCGATGACTTTGGGGACCTTGAAATAGCCGCTGCCTGGCTGCGCCGCGTTGGCGAGCGCGGTGGAATTTCCGAGTGGCGGCGCGGGTACGTCCGCCCGGAGCGTGGCCGTGTCCTCGGCTTCGAAGAGAACCTGGGCCATCGGCTCAATGCCGGTGGTGTCGATTTCGTTCAGCCGGGCCATGTGCTCGAGGATGCCGTCCAGTTCCGTCTGCAATTGGTGTACTTCGGCATCGGTGAGACGCAGGTTGGCGAGATCGGCCACGTAGCGGACCTCGTCTTCGGTGATTTTCACGCCAGCGCCTTTTTGCGGGAAGCTTTGTAGATACCGCGCAGGACGGGGTCGGCAATGGTCTCGGCCTCGTCGGTCGGCGTCGTCACGGGCAGCGTGGCGACGGACTGTTCGGCGACCTGCGGGCCGCGGCGGCGCGGAACGATGCGGAATTCCAAATCTTCGACCAAGCCGGCGCCCAGTTGCTTTTCGAGATTGCGCAGAATGTGCGGTGTGAGGACGAACAATTGGCGCTGCCAGATCTTGTCTTCCACCTCAACGATGAGGCGGGTCCGCACCATGCGCATCGGGCGCGCGTGGGAAGAGATGGTTTTTCCGACGGCCTGCGACCATGCGGCGCGCGCGAGGTCTTCGGCGGCGATGGTATCGCCGGGCAATGGCAGCCCGCGAATGAGCTTGCTGGCTCGCTCCATGTCGGTGGAAGCAACATTCTAGCATGGGCGGCGGACGTCGCCGAGTCGTGCATTTGAGCTTGCATATCCGGGTTTTCGGAAACGATCGTTTCCCAATCCGGCAACGTTTTGTTGCGCTGAAAGAAGTTAGAACGCGACTTCCGCGTGGTACCAAGGGGAGCGGGCCGGTCCGGTTGGAGCGGAAATTGGTGATTGGCGGCACCGTGAATTGTTCCGGGTTGCATCTGCGGTGCCACATCGAACTTCTCTCATCTTCAGTATCACGCGGAGGGTGCCGAAAGCCCGGCGGCGGAGATCGTCACTTTGCCGGTAAGTGGCGGGATTGGCGGAAGATGGAAATATTTTCGAAATTGGGGAACACAATTTTCGCGGGGGCTCGCGCTGGCCAGATGTTTATGGGTGAGGCGTATCGGATAATTCGGTTTCCGGCAGCCTGGCTCCGGATCTTCCCTCAGAATCTGGGGATTCGTGAAGGATCAGCAGGCGCGGTTGTTCCGTCCCATCTCGGTTTTACTCAATCAACTTGTGCCGCATCGTTCATGTTCTGGATTCACAAGAACTGATTCATCTCTTCGGATTTGCCTATGGCACTTTGAGCGAGCACGCTGAGACCGGCGAGGAACGATTCACGGTGTCGTGGAGCACTGGCGACCAATCCGTCTGGTATGAAATATTGGCGTTCTCAAAGCCAAGGGCCGTCTTAGCCCGGGTTGGCTATCCCATCAGCCGCGCCACTCAGAGAAGATTTGCGCGGGCATCGCTGATAGCAATGAGAGAAGCGGCACATCGAGCTGTAGCAGGATAGGTGCAATTCACTCTGTGCGAAGGGGGTTGACCCGTCCTTTATGGATAACGCTGTCTGTTAGCCCTCGCGCGATTAGTGCTCTAGCGGAATGCTATAGACGGCATCCGGGACGGAAGGAAACTTGCCATCGGGTCGCGGATATGATTTAACCGGAATGGTCAGAGTGACTGTCTTCTCGTTCTGTTTGACCATCACACCGCCAGCGGTGGACCGCTTGAGTGTAAGCGTTGGCCTACCGTGCTCAAACGCGAAAACATACACATGATTCGCCGAACCGCCCGGTGATTCAAGAACAAGTACGTTCAGAATGTGAACAAGTTGTACTGGATATCCATCCTGCGTATCAAACGACAAGGATGCCGTGGTGTGGTGGCGTTCGTATCCATGGACGGTAACGGAACTACCGGGACACTGCTTCAGTAAGAACCACTGACGGTTTTCGGTTGGCTCGGAATCCTTACGGTCGCCGGGCAGCCTCGCGATTGTTGGGCACGGTGTTTGGGATCGCAGATCCATCGCGGCCGTGGACATCAACGCCAGCACCGCACAAGCGATCTTCATGATCTCAGCTTAGCCTGGAAATCACGATCCTTCGGTGTACATGGCGGTCCAGAATCGCTCGTCAATCGAGCATGGTGCAGGGCACTCCCAACCTTCCTAGTAGCGGAGCCCCCGGCGCTTAGCGCTTATCCACCACTACCTTGCCGGCCTTGAGCACTACCTTGGTCTTCAGCATGTACTGGATTCCTTCGAGGGGATTGCCGTCGAGCAGAATGATGTCGGCCAGCTTGCCGGGTTCGAGCGTTCCGATCTGGTCGGACATGTGCAGATATTCCGCCGTGTTCGGGCCCATGATCCGGATGATGTCCGCCATTGAGAACATCACACTGTACGATTTCAGCTCGTGCTCGAGCACCACGAGATCCGCGTAGTTCTGATCGGTGCAGTATCCGAGCGCCATGCCGCCGCTGGCATCCCAGATGGTCCGGGCGTTGACGATCGTATAACCCGCCTCGGTGCCCATCGCCTTGCCGTTCGCGTCCCGGTTGGCGCCGGCGATGGCCTCCGGCCACGCCTTGCCGTCGCGGAATCGCGGCGAGTCATCCCTCGGAAAAGTCACTTGGGCGGGGGCTGGAGATTCGCGGTCAATGATCGGCGCTCCGAAGCCGATGAGGCCGAGGACAATCGAATGTGTCTCGGCCACTTTGGCCGCAGCCTCGCGGCTCGTCCAATCCTTATTGGGGAGGTGCACCAGCCGGCGCACGCCCGCGTCGATTGCGGCGACCATCGCAGGCGTGCTCACCGCATGGACGTTGACCTGCACGCCGAGCTTGGCGGCTTCGTCGACCACCGCTTTAAGCACTTCGATTTCCTGCGGGGTCGGTCCCGGTTCCGGAGTGAGCGCGATTTCTCCCGTGTGTTTGATCCCTTTGGCGGCCATGGCGCGCACCGCCGCGCGCGCCTCTTCGGGCGTGCCCCTCAGGTTCACGCGCTCGGAGGGAATGATGCGCGGCCCGTTGATCATTCCCGATTCGATGTGATCGCGCAGCATCAAATTGCCGTCGCCCGGTCCGCCGCCCGAGAGCACCGTCGTGTAGCCGGCCTCGAGGAGCGATTGCATCAGCGCTTTTTCGTTCGGCCCGGTGTTGATGTGCTTGTGCGCGTCGATGTAGCCGGGCAGGGCGCTCATGCCTTTGGCGTCGATGATCGTGAGCCCTCGCGTGTCGGCCGCGCGAGCGCCGGCGCTAACGATCTTGCCGGCGCGCACCAAGATGGTGCCGGATGGAACGACAGTGCCGTTGCCGACAATGATGCGCGCGTTGGTGATCGCCACATCCTGCGCGGCCAGATTCATGGTGACGCATGCCGCGGCTGCCGCCAGCCACGGAACGAAACGCAGAGTTCTCATGCACAACCTCCCAGGGCTAATAATCGAGACCTTCTACGGTATCGCACTGTGTGCGCACGCCGGTCAGACAATATCGGGGCTGGCGTCCACGGTCGCACCGGCGCGCATCGCCCGCCAGTAATATGCCGCTCCCGCGCTTTGCAAGCCGGCCACCACGATGAGAAGTTTGGTGGTGAACACCCACGGGTTCTGCACGTCGATAATCGGGAAAACCGACAACACGACGTACAGTAGCGTCATCAGGAAGCCGGAGAGCGCAGCCGCCGATACGGGCCACGAGGGCTTCTCGCCGCGAGCCGTCAGCGGAATGACGAACATCACCAGATACACAAACGCGTATAGGATGCCTCCGGCGTTATCGAGCAACTGAAACGCCTCCTGGTTGCCGGCGCCCACGTTAGCGAGGATCGAAATCACGACGCCGACGACGCCGGCAAACAGCAGAGAGCCGACAGGGGTGCGATAGCGCGGGTCGAGCCGGCTGAACCAGGAGGGGAGGAGATGATCCCAGCCGGCCACCATCGGCAGCCGGATCATCGCGCTGAAGCTCAACGCGTTCTGCGTGAGCAACGAGAAGATCAGAAGTAGAGCGGAGGCGGTCACCAGCCCCGGGGCTCCGAGTTTCAACACCTGCGTCATGGGAGCCACCAGGTCGATCGACTCGGGGCGGACGAACGTCAGCACACTCGCCGTTCCGGCGATAAACATCAGGGAGATGAGGGGCGCTGCGAGCCAAACCGAGCGACGGATGGGCGTGGCCGGGTCCCCGGAACGGCATTCGCCGGCGAAGATCGCGACGCCATCGAATCCGCCGAGCGCCCCGAATCCCATTTTGCCGAGCAGGTTCAGATTCAGCAGCGAAACTGCGGGGAACGTGAATGCAATCGGGGCCACTGCCGACGTGCCGTGGAACCAGCGCGGCAATGCGACCGCGATCATCGCCACGAACAGAAACACAATCGCGAACCCGCCGAAGTTATTCACCCATTTTCCGAGGGACAGGCCACGCCAGGCCAGCAGCATCAGCCCGCAGATCGCCACCGCGCCGATCGCCACAATCGCCAGCTTACTCGAAGAAATCCAACTGGCGCCGCCGACTGCATACCCGGCGTTATCCGCAACGACCAGGCCGGTCTTGCAGATGACGAAAAGATTGTAGAGCCACAGATCCACCGCGACCAGGAATCCGATCAGCGGATTAAAGCGCAGTTTGGCCCATTGATAAAGCCCACCTTCCAGGGGCATTTCCTTGGCCAGATGCGCGACCACGATGCCTGATGGAACATAAAAGAGCAATACCGCCGGAAGCCAAAACATCACGTGCGACGAGCCGAGCTTGCCTGCGGTGCCCACCCAAAACAGCCCGACTATGTTGACGATCTGGATGCCGACGAGATCGCCGAGCCGCAATTCCTTTTTGAGCGCGGCGCTCTCGCGTTCCACCTGATGTTCGGCGGCCAGGAATTGCTGTTCGTCAAAGACGCGGGGATCGGATTTCATGAGCGGCGCATTCCGTGAGACGCAACGGAGATTTCGTTGACCGCACAGCGCTGGAATGAATAGAAATCCCTGCGAGATCTTGGCGGTTAACCGATTGTAACGCAGGGGCCTTCAAACTTCGGCACGTTGCGGTCCTGGGTCTCAGAGCGGTTTTCGAACGTGCTGGATCGGGATCGCCCGCCAAGGTCCGATCGAATGGCCGGCACGTGGCGCTCATGCCTGAGCCGTAGAGGATCGGAGGCTTCATCGTTTACCCGATCCAACCGCGGCTCAGCGCGCAAGCGTCATGAGCGATGAGACAGGTTTCAGCATCTTCCGATTGCGCAGGAGCACGCGCAACCGCATTTTCGTGTTACCGCTCGTCTTGAGGTCCCGCCGCCAGGGCCACTCCGGAGACCGTTCCCGTCATTTCCCCTGTAGCGGCAAAAAAGACGGGGTTGTTTGAGGCGTCGAACAACACCGCCACGACCGTCTCGGTCAGAGCGATTGTGCCGCCGGATGCATTCTTCAAACGGCCCGTTCCACCGGTGATTTGGAACGTCCTGGTGCAGTGGGCCACTGGGCCGGCAGAGGTGAATTGCAGACAGTCGCTCCCCTGAGTGAGTCTGACCATCAGCAGGCTTCCGTCCTGGAAACGAAATACACCCGCGCCAGCGTAAGGGTGATCTGTGGCCGGGCAAGTGCCAGGCGGTTGGGAGGTGGCTTCAAGAAAAGTCAAAGTGAATGGACCTAGCGTACCGGTCCCGGTGAGATTGTATTCGCTCGTAAATGCACCGGGTTGTATCGTAATCGTGCTGGGCACAGAAGTACCCGAGAACGACAACATTACCGGCACATGTTGTGCGTAAATGCTCGCAGCACCGAGACTGAGCATCAGCGCCACGGTAGTAGTCAGAGTTCCGGCTCGTTTCATAGACTGCCTCCATGCGGGGAAAGATCGTTACCACCTTTTGTTCCCCTCGCCGGTACAGGCGGCAACTGACGCCCAAAAGCGGCCACGCTCCTGTATAATTTTTTGAATACCCCACCGGAAGCGCGGTGAACCATAGACGCACGCACTGCGGAAATCACGGTTTTGTTGAAGGCCTGGGGCAGGGGTGACGGAGCCGCCCTTGACCGGCTGGCAGAACGCGTCTATCCCGAGCTGCGCCTCATGGCCCGCCGGCACATGAAAAACGAAGCCCAGGGCCACACCCTGCAGGCCACCGCGCTGGTCAACGAAGTCTATCTCCGCCTGGTCGACGTGACCAACGTCGATTGGCAGGAGCGCGCGCAGTTCTTTGCCATTGCAGCGCAGATGATGCGGCGCATCCTGGTGGACGCCGCACGAACCCGCGGTTCGCGCAGGCGCGACGGGATACCGGTCAAAATGAATCTGGATGAATCGGTTGTTTTGTCGTCCTCGCCCCACCGTTCGATCCTCGCCTTGGACGAGGCTTTGACCGCGTTCTCTCAGGTAGCTCCGCGGCAGGCGAAGGTGGTGGAGCTGCGCTATTTCGGAGGGCTGACAGAGGAGGAAATCGTCGCAGCTCTCCAGATTTCGCCGCGGACCGTCAGGCGCGATTGGGATCTCGCCAGGGCCTGGTTGCTGCGCGAGTTAAGCCATACCGCAGGAGATCATCGGGCTTCCGGGCATGACTCCTGAGCGTTTCCGGCAAATCGAAGAGCTATACCATGCGGCCCGCGAGAAGACTGGTGCGGCACGCGAGGCTCTGCTCGCCCAGGCAAATCCGGAAATTCGCCGCGAAATCGAGCAGTTGCTGAAGCAGGCAGAAAGTGGCTTTTTGGCACGGCCTGCCGCGTTGACTGCAACGGAACCGGGGGAAGCGACCGTCACGGCATTGACCGCCGGCACCTGCCTGGGGCCTTACCGCATCGAATCCAAACTCGGCGAAGGTGGCATGGGCGAAGTGTTTCGCGCGGTGGACACGCGATTGGGACGCGCCGTGGCTGTCAAAGTGTCGCATGAGAGATTAAGCGACCGGTTCGAACGAGAAGCACGCGCGATCGCCGCGTTGAATCATCCCCACATTTGTACGCTCCACGATCTCGGCCCCAACTACCTGGTGATGGAACTGGTCGAGGGCGAGACGCTCGCCGCCAGGCTCAAACGCGGCATGCTCTCCATCGAACAAACCCTCTTATACGCTCAGCAGATCGCCAGTGCGCTCGCAGCCGCCCACGCCAAAGACATTGTTCACCGCGATTTGAAGCCGGGCAACATCATGCTGTCCCAATCCGGTGTGAAGGTGCTCGACTTCGGACTTGCCAAGAGCCCCGGGGACGAAACCATTACGGCCTCGCATGTCGTCATGGGGACCCCCGCCTACATGGCGCCGGAACAACGTGACGGCAGGCCGGCCGACACGCGTACAGATATCTACTCGTTCGGCTGTGTCCTCTACGAAATGTCGACGGGTGCGCGCCCGGGCAGCGGTCGGCGAATATCCTCACGGGGGCTGGAAAAGATCGTCACAAGTTGTCTGGAACAGGACCCGGAACGGCGGTGGCAATCCGTGGCCGAGTTGGAGCACGCGCTCCGAGCGCTCACCCGCCCCACCCAGCACTGGAAGATCGTTGCAACCACCGCGTCAGCCGCGCTGGTCCTCGCCGTGGTCGGATACTCCTATCTTCACCGCACCCCGAAACTTACCGACAAGGACACGATTGTTCTCGCCGGCTTCGAAAATAAGACCGGCGATCCGGTGTTCGACGACACGCTCCGCCAGGGTCTGATCGTTCAATTGCAACAGTCTCCGTACTTGAGCCTCATCCCGGATCAGAAGATCCGCGCCACGCTCAAACTGATGGGGAAACCGGTTGAGTCTGCTCCAACAGGGGACACGGCTCGTGAGGTTTGCGAACGCGTGGGCGCGAGGGCCATGCTTACTGGTTCGATTGCGAGCCTCGGCAGCCGCTATGTCCTGAGTCTGCGGGCCGAAGGCTGTGCCGACGGCGAAGCACTGGACAATCAGCAGGCGGAAGCATCTGGCAAAGAACAAGTTTTGACCAAGTTAGACGATATGGCAGGCAAGTTTCGAGCTCATGCCGGTGAATCACTGGCAGCGATTCGCGAGCACAACGTTCCTTTGGAGGCAGGAACCACTTCATCACTCGAAGCGCTAAAGGCGTACACCGCGGCCATCGAGCTCAGCGGTGAAGCACAGGGTGCTCAGCTCCGGCGCGCCACGGAACTGGATCCGGAATTCGCAGTCGCCTGGAGCTTGCTCGCGATCCAATACAGCAACCTGGGAGAGACTGCCCTTTCGCGACAGAGCGCCATCCGAGCCTACCAGGCAAGGGAACGCGCCAGCGGGCCGGAAAAGTTCAACATCGAATATTCCTACCATCGCAACGTGACGGGGAACCTCGAGAAGGCGTGGCAATCCATTTCGTTGTGGCGGCAGACTTATCCACGCGATGATAAGGCGTTCAGTCTCTCCGCCGGCTACGCGGCAAACGGGACTGGACGATTGGAGCAAGTGGTGGAGATGTCGGCGAAGTCCGTGGAACTGGAACCCGACCAGCTCTATGGGTACGTCAATGGCGCAAGAGCCCTTTTTAATCTGGGACGATTTGAAGAATCGGAAAAAGCGTTTGCCGTTGCTGCCGCACATCACGTGACGGCGCCGGACATGCTGGCGTTCCAGTACCTTCTCGCGTTATTGAAACACGACAGGGCGGGCATGGAGAGATTTCTGGTGGAGAGCAGTGGAAAGCACGACAGCGAACTGGTGCTGGCGCAGGTTCAGGCACTTGCCGCGTCCCGCGATGGCCACCTGAACCAGGCGAAGCAATTCTCCCGTAGCGCCACTGAGATGGCGCTCCGAGCCGGGCTCCGGGAGCGAACGGCTGTCTTCCAGGCGGCGCCGGCCGTATGGAACGCGCTTTACGAGAACAAAGATGAAGCGCGGAGAACGGCGGAGGCCGCGCTCAAGACTTTTGAAGGGCGTGACGTAGCTTACGCCGCCGGATTTGCTCTGGCACTGGGGGGCGAGGCGGCAAAGGCCGAAGCCCTCGCCGACAAGCTCGACAAAGAATACCCGGAAGACACCCACGTTCAGGCTACCTATGTGCCGACGCTGCGGGCTCTCGCGGCTCTGGACAAGAACGATCCGCGCAAAGCCATCGATCTGCTGGAGGCGAACCGGCCCTACGAATTCGGGATTCCTCCGCTCGCGTTCAATCACTTCTACGGCAATATGTACGCGATCTATGTTCGCGGCCTTGCGTATCTGGCGATGCACAAGCCGGAGGAAGCGGCGGTTGAGTTCGGCAGGCTGTTGGCGCACCCCGGCCTGGCGGTGGGCGACCCGGTGGACGCCGCAGCCCGGCGGCAATTGGCAAGGGCTTTGGATTTGGCGGGCCACAAAGCCAAAGCAATATCCGCCTACCAGGACTTTCTTACACTTTGGCAGGACGCCGACCCAGACACCCCGATTCTCAAGCAAGCCCAGGCGGAATACGCCAAGCTCCGGTAAACGAGGATAACGCCTCCCGGACCGTCGACTCACTTCCGCGGCTGTCGCTCGCCTTTGGATGTGCGCACTCTCAGTACGCGTGTCACGCGTGCCGATCTCTGAGCTGTCTCGAGAACGGGAACGAGGCGGAATCTAAGCCGGAACCGTTCGCGGATGTCACTTACTGCGTACCGCGGTCTGCCAGTTCAGCATCACGTCGAGGGGGACCGGGCCGTTGGACAGGCCCTGCGGTGCGGTCAACAGAAAGCGCTTGCCGTCACCGCTGACATCCCACGAGAAATCGCTCGGTACTTGCGTGACTTGGAGCAGGCGCTGGGGAACTCCAGCCTCGAACGCGGCACCGTTCGCTTTCACGTCCACAGCCATCCGGAGGGTAGCTAGATTGTCGTTAAATGTTGAGGAAAAGATAATCTGTTTGCCGTCCGCGGTCCATTTTGGAGTGGCCCCGCCGTCCCTCGATATTTGCCACTTGCCTTCCCCGAGCGACGGCGCGCCCGAAGGGCCCGAAGCCAGGAAGGGGCGGACATAGACTTCGAAGCGGCCGGACTCATTGGAAGCGTAAGCCACCCAGCGCGCGTCCGGTGAGAATACAGCTTCCAGCTCATTGAATTCGGTGGCCAGAAGAGGCACAGGCTTGCGATCCCCTTCGAGCGGCAGTACCCAAAGGTCGGCTCCCGCCTTCGGATTGGGACTGAAATAGAAAAGCAGAAACCGCCCGTCGCGCGACCAATTGGTGGCATACAGATTTTGCCCTTGCATCTTCAACAGCACCTTCTCCTCGCCCGCTCCGGAAGAGGATTTTTCATAGAGCGTGTCCAGCGGAGCACGCGGATTGCCGGCGGAGAAGACAATTCGCGTACCGTCCGGGGACCAGATGGCGCCGGAGCCGAAAGTCTTGCGAAACGTGACACGGGTGCGCACGCCGCGGGCAAAGTCGATTTGCCAGAGATCGCCCAGGGTGACGACGCTGCCGTCGCGGACGATGGCCCGTGTTCCGTCAGGGGAAAGAGCAACCGTTTGGTCGTCGCCGGGTTGGCCGAAGGTGTTTAACACCTTTCCCTCGCGGTCGAACCAGGTAAGCAGAAACTGCCGGCCGCCCACTCCCGGGCGCCAGGCCAGAACGCCGCCGGGAGAAACCGAAAAGACTCCGATCGCGCCGGTAGTCCCAACGCGCTCGATCAGCGGAACTGGCTCGCCGCGCAATTGCATGCGGTCCACATCGAACGGTTGCACCATCAGATTGTTTTCTTGCATGAAGAAGAGGCGGCGGTCCGCTTCCAATGCCGCAAACGTGTTTGCAAGAATACGGTCCCGGGGCTGCTCGGTGGGTTTCGCCTCCAGAAGACCGGCGTACACGCCCGCCACCGCGGGTCCGCCCTGGCGGAAGTAGATAAAGTGCTTCCCATCGGGCATAAAGATTGGGAGCGTATGAAACACTTCCCCTCGTGAATAATCGACAGCCGTAACAGGAGTGGGAATGCCGCCAGCCTGGGAAACCCGAAGAATGCCGCCGGACGGCCGGTTGGCAAAGATGATCACGCCGTCCCGGTTCCAGGCGCCCGATCCCACAGTCCCTTCCGACAATGTGCACAGCGTCTGCGCGGGACCGCCTGAGATGTCGATTTTCTTCAACTGGTTTTGAACGGCAAAGGCAAGAAATCGGCCGTCCGGAGACCAGAATGGACTTGCCGCGCCTTCGGTGCCCGGCAAGCGCCGCCACTCCAGCGCATCCATGTCGCGAATCCAGATGCCATTGTTACCGGTTGTGTTGATGACCAGCTTGCGGCCGTCCGGCGAGAGGGAAACATATTGGCCGAAGTTCACGTTGTCGGGAAGCGAGACCTCAAAACGGGTGATGGGAGCCGGCGGCTCCGGCTTCGGCCGAAGCATCCAACCCGCGAGCGCGACGGCCGCCAAACCGAGTACTACCGCCGCAGACTGCCAGAGGCGAAAGTTTTTCGCTGGAAACGTCGCCGCTGTGGTGGCCTGAGTGACCGCCGAGGGGACGGAATTGCGTGCCATCCACATCAGTGCGTGCTTCACCTCTCGCGCCGACTGCCATCGCTTGTCCGGGTCCTTCTCGAGACAAGTCTGCACGATCGGGTCAAGACCGGGAGGCGCCAGCGGCTGCAACTCATTGAGCGGACGCGGCTGCTCTCTCATGATCGACGCGATCGTGTTCGCCGGAGTCGCGCCGGTAAACGGGCGCTGACCGCTGATCATTTCGTACAGAACCAGCCCGAAGGCGAAAATGTCGCTGCGTGCGTCCGCCGATTTTCCTTCGAGTTGTTCGGGCGCCATATATTGCAGAGTGCCGGAGATCTGCCCTTCCATACTCAGGGCAGTCATGGTCACGTCTTCGGGACCGGCCGACAGCGCGCCGGTTTGTTTCGCAAGACCAAAGTCCAGCAGCTTGATCCCCTGTTTCGTGATCATGACGTTGGCCGGTTTCAGGTCGCGGTGTACGATCCCTTTCCGATGCGCCGCATCGAGCGCATCCAGAATCTGTCCGGAGTATTCGAGCGCCTTTTCCGTGGGCAGCGGCTCCGGGTTTGCCTCGGAGAGCAGGGGCGTCCCTTCAACGAACTCCATCACCAGGTAGTTGGGCCCTACATCAAAAAGGGTGCAGACGTTGGGATGGTTCAGTTGAGCGACGGTACGCGCTTCGCGGGCGAAACGCTCGGTGAATTCGGCCTTCGAAACTTTGAGCGCAACCATGCGGTCGAGCCGCCCGTCGCGCGCCTTATACACTTCGCCCATACCGCCCGCACCGATTGGCGAAACAATTTCATACGGGCCCAGGCGATCCCCAACTGAAAGTGGCATCCAGCCGATTCTATCCTAGGTAGATTTGGGCAAGGCGACGGCATTCGTTACCGACGACGAGTGCTTACCAATGCTGGGGCGGGGTCGGCAAAGCCGGATCCGTCTATCGCAGTTGCGGTCGCCAGGGCGCGGGAACATTCGCACTTGCCGCGCCGTAGCGGCCGAAGGGCCTGTCGGTTAGAGGGTTCGCCGGTTACGCGGTAACGTCGAGTGTCGTGCCGGTCGAGGTCGGCACAGCGTCCGGCGTCGCGTACGCCGGACCCTGATCAATCCCGGGTTCCCGGCGATGGCTTTCCTGACCGTGCGCCCCCACCGCGCTGGACTGGTTCTGCAACGCGCTAATGAGATCGCCCTGCAGCAGTGTGGAGTCGCTGAGCGCCTCGGAAAGCGAGTTCGCCGCTAGTGTCTGCCCGAGCGCGGCTAAATCGGTCGGAATCGAAGTGCCGGGCACTGACGACGCCTGCAAAGTCTGTAGATCGGCGTAGGCCTTGCGCGCATCCGCTAAATCGTCGCTCTGCAGATCGAGCGCCAGTTGACTGAAGTCTTGCCGCACCTGCAATACGCGCTGCCATTGGGGTTGCGGAGAGGCAGTATTCCACTGTTGTAGAAGGCCGGTGTTCGAAACGCCGGAAATCGACATATTCCGTTGACCTCCTGGAGTCAGCTTGTATTCCCTCCCGTATGTCGAACAAGCCGCCATTCGATATGACTCGCCAGTTGGGTAAATCTTCTGACGATCCGCCATCCAGGGACTTCCCGGAAGCAGGGGCGGTCCCCGGGAACCCACTCGTTGGATCGGGACGGCCACTTTAACGTGATCCTGGGATTGCACCGGATGGGCTGGTAGGAATCGGGCTCTTCTACACTGGAGTGGTGCTCGTACTTGCCTCGCAGTCGCCACGTCGGGCGGAAATCTTGCGCCAAGCGGGGATTCCATTTGCCGTGCGCACCGCTTCGGTGGACGAAGCGCCGCTGCCGGAGGAGACGCCGGAAGACTATGTGCGCCGTCTCGCGGAAGCAAAAGCCCGCGCGGTCGAAACTGCGCCGGGGGAGACGGTGCTGGGCGCGGATACCACGGTGGTGGTCGATGGGCAGATCCTCGCCAAGCCGGAGGATGCGGCGGATGCGCAGCGCATGATCCGGCTGCTGGCGGGGCGGTCCCATGACGTGCTGACGGGCATTTGCCTGCGGCGTGGGACCGCGTCGATTCGCGATTTCGCTTCGACTCGGGTGTGGTTTGCGGCCATGACCGAAGACGAAATCGCGGGTTACGTCGAGAGCGGAGAGCCGATGGACAAGGCCGGCGGGTACGCGATCCAGGGGCTGGCTTCGAAGTTCGTCGAGCGCATTGAAGGCTGTTATTTCAATGTGATGGGGCTGCCGGTGGGAGTGGTGTACCGGCATTTGAAAGCACTCTAAAGAAAAGACTTGGAGGTCGGAGATCTGCCCCATGGCTTTCTGTGGATTTTTACGACAAAAAGGTCCTATAATAATGCTTTAGGAGGAGAGAAGCATAGTGACCAGCCCAACCGTCTCTGCCCGGCCGAAAGTTACCATCGACGGCAACGAAGCAGCCGCGTACGTCGCACATCAGATCAATGAGGTGATCGCTATTTATCCCATAACACCGTCTTCGCCGATGGGGGAATGGGCGGATCAATGGTCGTCCGAGCAAAAGCCCAACATCTGGGGCACTGTGCCCACGGTGGTCGAGATGCAAAGCGAGGGTGGCGCCGCGGGCGCACTTCACGGCGCGCTGCAGGCCGGTTCGCTTTCGACTACGTTCACGGCTGCACAGGGATTGCTGCTGATGATCCCGAACATGTACAAGATTGCCGGCGAGCTGAGCCCCACGGTGTTTCACATCGCGGCGCGGTCGCTGGCGATCCATGCGCTTTCGATTTTCGGCGATCACAGCGACGTGATGGCGGCGCGGGCGACGGGCTTTGCCATGATGGCGTCCAATTCGATCCAAGAGGTCATGGATTTTGCGCTGATCGCCCAGGCGGCGAGCCTGGAATCGCGCGTGCCCTTCCTGCATTTCTTTGACGGGTTCCGGACGTCGCATGAAGTGGCGAAGGTCGAGCAACTGACCGCGGATGATTTGCGCGCGATGATCGACGACGAACTGGTGCGGAAACACCGGGCGCGGGCGCTATCGCCCGACCGGCCGGTGATCCGGGGGACGGCGCAGAATCCGGATGTCTATTTCCAGGCGCGGGAGGCGTGCAACCCGTTTTATCTCGCGACCCCGACGATTGTGCAGAACGCGATGGACAAGTTCGCGCGGGTGGCGGGGCGGCAATATCACCTGTTCGATTACGTCGGGGCGGCGGACGCGGAACGCGTGATTGTGCTGATGGGATCGGGCGCCGAAGTCGCACAAGAAACGGTGGAGGCGCTGGCCGGTGAGAAGATCGGGGTGCTCAAGGTGCGGCTGTACCGGCCGTTCTCGATTCCGGATTTTGTGAAGGCGCTGCCGGCGACGGTGAAATCGATTGCGGTGCTCGACCGCACGAAAGAGCCGGGCGCGACCGGAGAGCCGCTCTATTGCGACGTAATCACAGGACTGGTGGAATCGGGCATTCAGAAAAAAGTGATCGGCGGACGGTATGGGCTGTCGTCGAAAGAGTTCACGCCGGCGATGGTGAAGGGGGTTTTTGACGAGCTAAAGAAAGCTGCGCCGAAGAATCATTTCACGATCGGAATCCGCGACGATGTGACGCACACGAGCCTGGACTACGATCCCGAGTTTTCGACGGAGGTTCCGGGGACGGTGCGCGCGCTGTTCTACGGGCTGGGCGCGGATGGAACGGTGGGGGCGAACAAGAATTCGATCAAGATCATCGGCGAGGAGACCGACAATTACGCGCAGGGGTATTTCGTCTACGATTCGAAGAAATCGGGGGCGATCACGACGTCGCACCTGCGCTTCGGGCCGCGGCCGCTGCACTCGAGTTACCTGATCACGAAGGCGAATTTTGTGGCTTGCCACCAGTTCTCGTTCCTGGAACGCATCGACATGCTGAAGGCCGCAGAACCGGGCGCCACGTTCCTGCTCAACAGCAGTTATGGGCCGGAGGACGTGTGGGGGCATCTGCCGCGCACGGTGCAGAAACAGATTATCGAGAAAAACCTGAACTTCTATGTGATCGATGGGTATGCGGTGGCCAAGCAGACGGGCATGGGCGCGCGCATCAATACGATCATGCAAACGTGCTTCTTCGCGATCAGCGGGGTACTGCCGCGTGAGGAAGCGATTGCCGCGATCAAACACACGATCGAGAAGACATACGGGAAGCGCGGCGAAAGCGTGGTGCAGAAAAACTTCGCGGCGGTGGACGCGGCCCTCAGCCATCTCCATCAGGTGAAAGTTCCGGGCAAGATCACGTCCCTGTTCGACATTCGCCCGCCGGTCCCCGCCGCTGCGCCCGAGTTCGTGCAGAAGGTGACGGCGAAGATTGTGGCCGGAGAAGGCGACGACCTACCAGTGAGCGCGATGCCCGTGGACGGAACGTTCCCGAGCGCGACGGCGCAATGGGAGAAGCGCAACATCGCGCTGGAGATTCCGGTTTGGGATGAGGAACTGTGCATCCAGTGCGGCAAGTGCGTGCTGGTGTGCCCGCACAGCGTGATTCGCGCCAAAGTTTACGACGAGAAGTATCTGGCCGGCGCACCGCCCACGTTCAAAGCGGTTCCGGCGCGCTGGAAAGAGATGAAGGAGAAGAAGTACACGCTGCAGGTGGCGCCCGAAGATTGCACGGGCTGTACGCTGTGCGTGGAGTTCTGCCCGGTGAAGAGCAAGAGCGAGGTGAAGCATCGGGCGATCAACATGGTGGCGCAGCCACCGCTGCGCGAGCCGGAAGCGGCCAATTGGGAATTCTTCCTGAAGATTCCGGAAACTGAGCGGCAGGTGCTTTCGCTGAGCCAAGTGAAGGATGTGCAATTGCTGCAGCCGCTGTTCGAATTTTCAGGAGCGTGCTCGGGCTGCGGCGAGACTCCCTACGTGAAGCTGATGACACAGTTGTTCGGGGACCGCGCGCTAATCGCGAACGCAACCGGATGCTCTTCGATTTACGGCGGCAATCTGCCGACGACGCCGTACTGCACGAATGCGGACGGGCGGGGGCCGACTTGGTCGAATTCGCTGTTCGAGGATAACGCGGAGTTTGGGCTCGGGCTCCGGCTGGCCGTGGACGCGCAGACAGACTATGCGCGTGTGCTGGTGCGGCGGCTCAGTTCGGCGATCGGGGATGAATTGGCGGTCGCGCTGCTCGACGCGGAGCAATCGACGGAAGCGGGGATTCTGGCGCAGCGGGAGCGGGTGGCGGTGCTAAAGCAAAAGCTCGCCGGCACCAAGATTGCCGGCGCTACTGATTTGCTCTCTGTGGCCGACATGCTGGTGAAGAAGAGCGTGTGGATCGTGGGCGGCGACGGGTGGGCGTACGACATCGGGTACGGCGGGCTCGATCACGTGCTCTCGACCGGGCGCAATGTGAACCTGCTGGTGCTGGATACCGAGGTCTACTCGAACACCGGCGGGCAAGCGTCGAAATCGACGCCGCGCGGCGCGGTGGCCAAGTTTGCGGCGGGCGGCAAGCCGACCGGGAAGAAAGACCTCGCCATGATGGCGATGAGCTACGGCACGGTTTACGTGGCGCACATCGCGATGGGCGGGAGCGACATGCAGACCGTGAAGGCGTTTCTGGAGGCGGAAGCGTACGACGGGCCATCGCTGCTGATCGCCTACAGCCACTGCATCGCGCACGGCTACGACCTGGAGCACGGAATGGACCAGCAGAAGGCGGCGGTCAACTCGGGATACTGGCCGCTGTTCCGCTACAACCCGCGCCTGTCGGCGGAGGGAAAGAACCCCTTCCTGCTCGATTCGCGCGCGCCGAGCGTGGCGTTGAAGGACTACGCCTATAACGAGACACGCTACACGATGCTCGCCAAGAGCAGTCCGGAGGAGGCGAAGAAGCTGCTGCGGTTAGCCGAAGAAGATGTCGCCGAACGTTGGAAGCTCTACGACTACTGGGCGCACATGCCCGTGAACGGAGGGGAAAAGAAATGATCGACCTTGCGAAGACGATTGATTTATCCACGAACTATTTGGGATTGAAGCTCAAGAATCCACTGGTCGCGTCCGCCTCGCCGTTGTGCGAGGACTTGGCGAACATCCGCCGCATGGAGGATGCCGGCGCCGCTGCCGTGGTATTGCAATCGCTCTTCGAAGAGCAGATCGAAATCGAAAGCGACGACCTGGACCGGTTTCTGATCGAGAGTTCGGAGCGGGGGCCGGAGTCGGTGACGCACTTTCCCGAATTGAGCGGGCGCGTGCGCGGACCCGACGAGTACCTGGAGCACATCCGGGCGTGCAAGAAGGCGATCAAAATTCCGGTGATTGCGAGCCTGAACGGATCGACCAAGGGCGGTTGGCTGAGCTATGCGCGGCAAATGCAGCAAGCGGGAGCCGACGCGCTGGAGCTGAACATTTATTCGATACCAGTGGATCCGGACGTGACCGGCGAGCAGGTAGAGCGGAATTACATCGAGATTGTGAAGGCGATCAAGGCCGAGGTGCACATTCCGGTGGCGGTGAAGCTGGGGCCGTATTTCAGCTCGATGGCCAACATGGCGCGCAAGCTGGATGGCGCCGGCGCCGCGGCATTGGTGCTGTTCAACCGGTTTTATCAGCCCGATTACGATCTGGAGGCGCTGGAGGTGGTGCCGAACTTGATCCTGAGCAGCTCGCACGATTTATTCCTGCGGCTGCATTGGATCGCGGTATTGTACGGGCACGTGAAATCGGACCTGGCGCTCACGGGCGGGATCCACAGCGCGACCGATGTGGTGAAAGCGATGATGGCGGGCGCGAAGGTCGCGATGATGACGTCGGCGCTGCTGAAGCGCGGCGTCAATTACCTCGATACACTCGCGACCGAGCTACTGATCTGGATGGGCGAGCACGAATACGACTCGATCAAACAGATGCAAGGCAGCATGAGCCGCAACGCGGTGCCGCAGCCGGCGGCGTTCGAGCGCGCGAACTACATGAAGGTGCTGGGATCGTACTCGATGCGGTGAGGGGAACAGACCCGAAATTGGGAATTGCGCAGCCTGTCCCCGAATTCGAGTTACCGCCAACGTGTCTCGACGGCGACGATGTTCGAATACGCGCTTAGGGCGCCAGCGGTATCTTTGGCTCTGACCCGGTAGCGGTAGATCGTTTTGCGCTGCAGACCCGAATTGGAATAGGTTGTCGCGGTGGTCTGTGCGATTTGACCGAAGTTGGTACAGCGCGACCCGCGGCAAGACTCAACCAGATATGCGGCTATTCCCAAGCTGCTCGTCGAAGCTGTCCAGGAGAGCTTGATCTGCGAGCTCGAAGTGGCGATTCCAGCCAAATTGGCGGGCGCCGTGGGTGGGGCGGCGGTTTGGCTGATGGGAGCTGGAGCGATCGCAAGCGAAAACGTGGCGCTGCTTCCGCTCGAACTCGCGGCCAACGTCGCGGTCGTGTTGGTGGTCGCGCTGACGGCTTGGGCAGTGAAGGATTGCTGCGTGGAAGCCGCCGCCACGGTGACGGAGCTAGGAATCGACAGGGTCGCGCCCGAAGCGGCATAGCCTAGTGACACCAACGCGCCGCCCGCAGGCGCGCCGGCCGAGAGCGCGACGGTGCACGTAGTCGACGCCGGAACAATGATACTCGATGGCGAGCACGAGAGTCGGGAAATCGTCGTGCTTGGCTGGGTAATGGTTACGCGAGAGCCGGTGGCCGCTGTGGCAATGGATGCGCCTCCGGGGTCAGTCGCAGACGCCACGCTAATACCGACGTTGGAGGACGTGCTCGTCGAAGTACTTGCGACATTCAGAACGGCAGTAGCGAGAACACCATCCGGGATAACATTCTGATTCAGACCTGATATCAGACAGACAAACTGACCCGCCGCCGGATTGCTACATAAAAGTTGCTTCGCGGCGGAAGTAACCGAAGATCCAGCTGTGATGCTTATGGAAGCAAAATCGTAGGTGGAATAATTGAGTCTCCACTCGGCGCCGGCAACTGAGCTTCCCGACGAAGCCAGCGAAAGCGAGAGGCTCACGGTTCCGCCGGGTGCGGACGCTCCGGGGCCTAGCGAGAGCGCGGCGCTCCAAGCCATGGAGGACAGTGGGCAGATCAGAAACAAACGCGTTGCGAAACGCATCATTCGACCTTTCCTGAAGCAGAATGGGCACAGACTGGACTGCGGTTGCGACGCGGACGGGAGCACGACAACTGCCAAGCTCGGCAATCGCCAAACGTCGCGTTCCTCAAGGAACACGAGACGTGTGGCCTTCGGTTATCGCTCGTTCTTACAGCGTAATAACGCTGATCCACGTCACTTCTTCGTACTGCCGAAAGGTCGGCCGACACATTGGTGCGTACAGCCGAAGTTGTAAGTGAGGTTCCTGTGGAAGAGCGTCTAACCGATCGTCTCAACTCAGCCGGGCGCACGCGGGAGCGCGCGGTTGTCGGTTTGCTCGCGTCTATGAAATTCTTAAGAAGGGATCGAGACGATCCACGCTCCATTTTTTCGAGGTGCCGAATGCCGTGTGAGCCGGAAGTGCTGAAACGTGTCCCGCTGTTCGCGCTACTGGACGATGAAGAGGCCGCCGTTTTGGCGAGCCAGGTGGAATTGAAAACGTTTATCGCGCGGCAGCGTATCTACAAGGCCGGAGACACGGGAGGCAAGGCGTACATCGTAGTTTCCGGAGTAGTCCAGGTGACGACGGTGGATCGAGACCAGCAGGATGTGCTGGTGGATGAGCCCGGGCGGGGCGAGTTTTTCGGCTTCGCGTCGATGCTGGATGAGACTCCGCATCAAACCAGTGCGACAGCGGTGACGGAGACCGAATGCATCGAAGTCGACCGTCACGACATCGCGGTGCTGCTGGAGCGGAAGCCGATGGCCGGGATGGATATGCTGACAGTTCTCGGCAAACAGTTTCACACGACGCAGCAACTTGTACGGATTCGAACCAACCGCAACGTGAATGAGATTATTCAAGAGGAGGCGACGCCTGGCGATCGGGTCGCCGACACGGTGGCCCGATTCGGCGGGTCGTGGACTTTCATTATTACGTTTCTGATCCTGCTTGCCGTGTATACGGCAATCAACAGGTTGTTGGGCAAATCGGCGTGGGACCCGTATCCTTTTATCTTGCTCAACCTGATTCTTTCGATGGTGGCGGCAATTCAGGCCCCGGTGATCATGATGAGCCAGAACCGCCAGGATGCCAAGGATCGGCTACGCGGCCAGTTGGATTACGAAATCAATCGCCGGGCGGAATCGGAGATTCAAGGTCTTTCGCGCAAGCTCAATCTGCTTGGCGACAAATTAGGCGATGTGGAAGAGATGCTGCGGGAACGATTTTCTCCATCGGGCGAACAGCCGGCGCGTTGAAATTGCCATCGATGAACGCGGATTGAAACCAAGGACCTTGCCTCGTTCGGCGAGGGAAACCCCTGATGAAGACTGGGGAACTAACAAAATAGCCGCTACGTACGTCTAGATAACGTAGGCGAATTTATGTGGAGCAATACGCAGGCGGTCCGCACCTCAACCACCCAAAACAAATTGGCGCAGCATCGGGCAAAAACC
>Ga0335079_10000431_pt1 | contig 48163 bp, 54 predicted proteins | sample Lox_Sample_33_FD_206719 | JGI IMG/M metagenome (GOLD analysis project Ga0335079, IMG submission 206719) | Soil microbial communities from Loxahatchee National Wildlife Refuge, Florida, United States - Lox_Sample_3.3 | ecosystem: Environmental > Terrestrial > Soil > Wetlands | place: USA...
CTGAAACAGCGGATCCTGAGCGAGCTATTCGACGAGTGAGATGGCTGACAATTGATGGCAGTGTAGCGGCGCTGGTGGTGGGAGCGCTCGTGGTGGGCGGGTTAGGCTGGCGAGGAGCGGTGCTGCTGCTCGCCTTTTTTATTTCGGGAAGCCTGTTGACCCAGCTCACCAGTCGAAAGACGTCCGGGTGGGTCAACCCCGCGCCGGTGGCCCGGGGCTACCGCCAGGTCCTCGCCAACGGCGGCGTGGCGGCGCTCGCCGCCGCCTTCGGCAGCTGGAGTGTCGCGGCCGGTGCGCTCAGCGCGGCCGCGGCCGACACCTGGGCCACGGAAATCGGCGCCTTCTCTCCTTCTCCCCCGCGACTCATTACCACTGGAGCGCCCGTGGCACGCGGGGTTTCGGGTGGCATCACCGTGCTCGGAACGATCGGTGGCGTGATGGGTGCGTTGTTCATCGCGCTCATCGACCGGCAATTCGCCCCGCCACATGTAGCCCCTCGCGCGCTGTTGATCGCGAGTGTGGGGATCGCGGGGATGCTGGTCGATTCGCTGGCCGGCGCGACGGTCCAGGCGCGCGGCTGGCTGGACAACGATGCGGTGAACGTGGTCGCGACCGTGACCGGCGCCGCGCTCGCATTCGCCTTTTTATGAAAACCTGGGACGCGATCATCGTGGGCGCGGGGCCGGCAGGGTCGGCCACGGCGCGGCACCTGGCCCGCGCAGGCCTCGGGGGGGGGGCACTGCTGCTCGATCGGTCGGCCTTTCCCCGCGACAAGGCGTGCTCCGAGTACTTGAGTCCGGAGGCCACACGGCTGCTCGCGCGGCTCGGTCCCGCGGTGCTGCGCTCGGTCGAGGCCGCCGCACCAGCGCGCCTCGTTGGCATGAAGGTGTTCGCGCCAAACGGGACGATGATGTGCGGCCGCTTCGATGCGCAGCACCGCTACCCACCTCCGCGCCCGTACAGTTTCGCCCTCCCCCGCATGACGTTCGACGCGATTCTGGTCGAGTCCGCGGTTCAAGCCGGAGTCGAGCTGCGCGAGAACGTCGCGGTCGACGAACTGACCTTCGATGCGTCCGGAATGGTGAACGGTGTGATTACGCGGGACGCGAAAGGCGGGAAGCGGGAAGCGTTACGGGCAGACTTGGTTATCGGCGCCGATGGGCTCAACTCGACCGTGGCCCGCAAGCTCGGGCTCGCGCGGCGCGGGATGCCGCACCGCGTGGCGTTCACCGCGCACATCCGCGATGTCGTTGGCGTCGAGGATTTCGGTGAGCTGCACGTAGGCCGGACCGGCTACGTCGGGATGGGACCGATCGGAGACGGCGTGACCACCGTTGCGCTCGTCCTGCCCCTGCACGCCGCCCGGCGCGCAGCGGCGCGGGATCCGCATGGCTTCGTGGCCGAGCTCGATCGCTTCCCGGGCCTCTCCGGCCGGTTCGATCCTGCGCGTTTTGTGCGCGAGGTGCTCGTGACCGGTCCGTTCGCGCGCTGGAGCCGCTCGAGTGTGGCGCCTCACGGCGGCGCGCTGCTCGTGGGTGACGCGGCCGACTTCTTCGATCCGTTCACCGGTCAGGGGATCTACTCCGCGTTGCGTGGCGCCGAGCTCGTCGCGGAAACGGTGGTGAGTGGTCAGGGGCTGGCTCGATACCGATCGCTGCGCCGCCGCACGTTCTCGGGCAAGTGGATCCTCGAACGGCTGATTGGACTGGGCGTGGGCTCGCCCGCGATCACGAATCGTGTGGTGAGCCGGCTTGCCCGGAGCCCGGACCGGTCCGACTTGCTGGTTGGGGCGACCGGCAACTTCGTTCCCGCGCGGGTCACGTTCACTCCACGGTTTCTCGCCGGTCTGATCGCGTGATGCACGGCGTGGACGCTGCGCAGTTCCGTCAGCTGCTCGGCCAATTCGCGACCGGCGTGACGATTCTCACCACGCTCACTCCCGAAGGCCGACCGATCGGCATGACGGCAAGCTCGGTGGCTTCGGTGTCGCTCGATCCCCCGCTCCTGCTCGTGTCGGTAAACAAACAGCATGACATGCACGCGGCGCTGCTCAAGGCGAAGCACTTCGTGCTCAACGTGCTGTCGCAGGAGCAGGAGGGCCTGTCGCGGCGTTTCGCCGCGGATCATCCCGACCGATTCTCCGGCGTGGGGTTCAAGGAGAGCCGCTTTGGCGTGCCGGTCCTCGAGGGAGTGCTGGCGAACATCGATTGCGAAAAGCTGGAGATGGTCGCGGGCGGCGACCATACCGTGTTTTTCGGCCTCGTGATCGACGGCGCGGTCTCGAATCGCAGTCCGCTGCTGTATTACCGCGGAGGCTACGCCGGACTGCGGGTATGAAGGGCAACGAGCTGCTGGACGATCCCCAAGCCGACCCTCAGGCAGTGCGCGCCGAGCTCCGCGACATCGAAACGCTCAATACGCTCTTCGGTGGAACGCGGGCGGTGGTGCGGGAATTGGAATCAGTGTTCGTCAATGGGAAGAGGGAACGGGGAAACGGTAACGCCTGGAGTCTCCTGGATGTGGGAGCGGGGCGGGCGGACATTCCCCGCGCGGTCGCGCGCGCCGCGGCACGCCACGGCATCAGGCTCGAGCTGTTCGCGATCGAGATCAATAGAGCCGCCGCGCGGTGCGCACGCGAAGCCGACCCGGCGCAGGGCGTCAACGTGGCCCTGGCAGATGGGAACCAGCTGCCCTTCGCTCCCCGTTCCTTCGACATCGTGATCGCGAGCCAGGTACTGCATCATTTGCCGCCCGACATGGCCACCCGCTGGATCACTGCGCTCGCGGCGCTGGCCCGTCGAGCAATCGTGATCGCCGATCTGCGGCGCTCGCGCGTGGCCATGGGTGCGGTGTGGCTGGTCTCGTTTCCCTTGAGATTCAGCGCCACCACCCGGCACGACGCCGTGGTCTCGTTGCAGCGCGGGTACACGCGGAAGGAAATGAACGCGTTGCTCACGGCCGCCGGCGCTCCGGCCGTCGCGCGGCGGCGACCGGGCTTCAGAATCGTGGCCGCGTGGAGACCGGCGAAATGATCACGGTCGACCGCATCCGTATCCATGCGCCGCCCGAGCGAATCTTTTCCGTCGCGCGGGACGTCGAGCAGTGGCCCCGCATTCTCGCGCACTATCGCTGGGTCCGGTTTCTCGAGCATGCGCCCAGCGGCGGCGGGATCGTGGAGATGGCCGCCTGGCGTCCGTTCGGCGTGCTGCGCTATCCCACCTGGTGGGTTTCGCGGATGACGATCGATGCTCGCGAGCTGACGATCTCATACACACACATCCGGGGCATCACCCGAGGTATGGACGTGCACTGGAGCCTTGCGCCGCACAACGGGGCGACCGACGTATCAATCGAGCACCGCTGGTCGGGACCGGCGTGGCCGGGGGGCGGCGCGTTTGCGAGCGCAGTCGTCGGTCCGGTATTCATCCACGGGATCGCCAGCCGGACGCTGCGCGGAATAAAACAAGCTGCGGAAGGGGGAGGGCGGCGTGAATAACGGACGTCGTGTCGTAATCACCGGCGTGGGTGCTGTGACGCCAATCGGCACCGCCGCTCAGGGCCTGTGGGACGGGTTAGTGTCGCGCCGCTCCGCGGTGCGCACTATCTCGCGCTTCGACCCCACGCCGTTCAAGAGCCGGATCGCGGCGGAGATCCCGGACTTTCGGCCGCAGGACCATCTCGAGGCCAAGCGATCGAAACGGCTCGACCGGTTTTCACAGCTCGCGGTGACGAGCGCGCGGCTCGCGGTGGCGGATGCGGAGATCAAGGCGGAGCGGGAGGACGGCGAGCGTATCGGCGCCATGATGGGCTCGGCGCTCGGCGGCGTCGCGTTCGCGGAATCGCAGGTGCCGCCGTTCATCACCGAGGGCCCGCGCGGGCTCGACGCGAGCCTCGCGCTGGCGGTGTTTCCCGGCGCCGCGAGCTGCAACATCGCGATCGAGTTCGGCTTCACCGGCCCGAACTCGACCAATGCCATGAGCTGCGCGTCGGGTACGATCGCCGTCGGCGATGCGTTTCGCGTGATCCGCGACGGCAGGGCCGACATTATGCTCGCCGGCGCCGCCGAGGCGCCGCTCGCCCCCATGACGTTTGCCGCGTTCGCGAACATCCGCGCGATGAGCACGCGCAATGACGATCCGCCACACGCGTCGCGGCCGTTCGACGCGAAGCGCGACGGGTTCGTCATGGGCGAAGGTGCGGCCGTGTTGGTGCTCGAGGAGCGGTCGCGCGCGCTCGCGCGCGGCGCGAAGGTGTACGCCGAGGTTGTTGGCTACGGGATGACCAACGATGCCTACCACATGACTGCCCCCCGGCCCGACGGGCGCCAGGCGGCGCGCGCGATCCGCGAGGCGCTCGTGGACGGGCACGTGGCGCCCCAGGAGGTGGGCTACGTCAACGCCCATGGGTCAGCCACGCCGCTCAACGATCCCACCGAGACGGCCGCCATCAAGCAGGTCTTCGGGGAGCATGCCTATCGGCTCAGCCTGAGCGGCACGAAGGGGTACTACGGTCACGCGCTCGGAGCGAGCGGCGCCATCGAGGCCGCGATCTGCGCGCTCGCCATGAGCCACTCGTGGCTGCCACCCACCCTCAATCTCGATTCCCCGGACCCCGCGTGCGACCTGGACTGCATTCCGCACGACGGACGTTCCGCGGCTCCGCCGATCGTCGTCTCGAACTCGTTCGGCTTCGGCGGAATCAACGCGTCACTGGTGTTGCGACGCGCGTAGGTCGGCCCCTAGATTGGCGCCACTCACCGGCTCCGAGGCCAAAGAGGTATGCCGCCACTAGCACGTTCAGTCGTCGCAGAGCTCGTCGGGACCATGCTGTTCGTCTTCATCGGCGCGGGAAGCGTGGTGATGAACTCGGCCACCGGCGGATCGCTCGGGCCCATCGGAATCGCGCTGGCGCACGGGGTCGCGTTCGCTGTCATGGTGTCGGCTACGCTTGGCATCTCGGGCGGCTTGCTCAATCCCGCGGTGACCTTTGCCATGTGGGTGGCGGGCAAGGGCAGCGCGGCAACCGGCGGCGCGTACCTCATCGCACAGCTCGTGGGGGCCATTCTCGCCGCCTATCTCATCAAGGCGCTCCTCCCCGACTCCGCCGTACAGATCACGTCCGCCGGCACGCCGCAGCTGGGTGTGGCGGTCACGTTCATGCAGGGAGTGTGGATCGAGGTGGTGCTGACGTTCCTGCTCGTGACCGCAGTATTCGGAACGACGGTGTTGCCGGATGCGCACAAGATCGGCGGGTTTGGAGTCGGCCTGGCGGTGTTCGTGGACGCCCTGGTGGGCGGGAATCTGACGGGAGCGGTGATGAATCCCGCACGCGCATTCGGTCCGGCGATCATCGCCGGTGACATGCACGGCCAGGCAGTCTACTGGATAGGCCCGCTCATCGGCGCGGGCCTCGCGGCGTTACTGTGGCGCGGAATCCTGCTGCCGAAGCCGAGCTAGAGCGCCTCGGCGGCGCAGGGCGCGAAGTAGCTCAACACCATATCGGCGCCGGCGCGCCGAATCGCGTACAGCGTTTCCCACATCGCGCGAGCCTCGTCGATCATCCCCCGCTCGGCGGCCGCTTTGATCATCGCGTACTCTCCGCTCACCTGGTAGGCGGCGAGCGGTGACCCGAACCGGTCCTTGGCACGGCGAATCAGGTCGAGGCACGGCATGGCGGGCTTCACCATGATGATGTCCGCCCCTTCCTCGAGATCGAGCTCGATCTCCTTCATCGCCTCGTCGGCATTCGTTCCCTGCATCTGGTAACTCTGGCGGTCGCCGAACTGAGGCGTGGAGCCCGCGGCTTCGCGGAACGGCCCGTAGAATGCCGAGGCCATCTTGGCCGCGTAGGACATGATCGGCACGCGAGCGTAGCCCGCGGTGTCGAGCGCCTTGCGGATCGTTGCGACCCGGCCATCCATCATGTCGCTCGGCGCGACGATATCGACGCCCGCACGCGCCTGCACGACGGCGGTTCGGCCGAGCAGATACACGGTTGCATCGTTATCCACGTCGCCATCGGAGATCACGCCGCAGTGGCCGTGCTCGGTGTACTCGCAGAGACACAGGTCCGCGATGACGAGCAGGTCCGGAACGGCGCGCTTCACCGCGCGGATCGCCTGCTGCACGATGCCCTGCTCGTCGTAGGCTTCAGACCCGGTCGCATCTTTTTGCGCCGGCAATCCAAACAGGATGATGCCGCCCAATCCGAGCCGGTGGGCGCGTTCGGCATCGTGCACCAATTCGTCGGGTGATGTCTGAAATACTCCGGGGAGCGCCTCGACTTCGCGGCGCACTCCCTGGCCGTGGCACACGAACAGCGGCCAGACGAGCTGGGAGGGGTCGAGCTGGGTCTCCTGCACCAGGCGCCGCAACTGGGGCGTGCGGCGCAGGCGCCGCATCCGCCGGATCGGGAATTGCGTCATCGTGCGAGTAACTCTAGTGCGCCCTCATCGCGGAGCAAGCCCGCAACCGCGTGCCCGACGGCGGCCGGGTCCTGGCTCAATTCCGCCGAAGCCGTGAGCTGGAGTGAGCCATCGGGTGCCGTCACTCTGCCGTACAGCCTCATGCCCCCCGCTTCCCCCTTCCCCCCTCGACCTACGTACGCCGCGACCGGCGCCTGGCAACCTCCTTCGAGAGCCGCGAGCAGCGCGCGCTCGGCCTGGACGTGCGCGGCGCTCTCGGGATCGTCGAGCGACCGGAGCGCCGTACGCGCGCGATCGTCATCGGAGCGGATCTCGAGCCCCAGCGCGCCCTGGCCGGGAGCCGGCATCAGCTCGAGCGGATCAAGCTTTATCCGCACGACATCCGACAGTCCGAGCCGTTCGAGGCCCGCAAACGCGAGCACGGCGGCGTCGAGCGACGAACCTTCTTTGACCTTGCGCACGCGCGTCGGAACGTTGCCCCGGAGCGGAACGACTTCGAGGTCGGGCCGCAGGTAACGGACCTGGGCAATCCGGCGCAGACTCGACGTTCCGATGCGTACTCCGGGCGCAAGCTCCAGCAGCGACATCGGTCCGTGCTCGCGAACCACGAGCACGTCGTTCGAGTCCACCCGCTTGGGCACGGCGCCGAGGGCGAGACCGGGAGGCAACGAAGTCGGCAGGTCTTTGAGCGAATGCACGGCGAGATCGACCCGGCGGTCGAGCAGCGCATCTTCGATCGCCTTGGTGAAGAACCCGGTGCCCGTCATTTCGTGCAGCGGCCGGTCGACCTCCGCGTCGCCCTGAGTCTTGATGATCACGATCTCAGTCGTCGTGCCGGCGTCGGCAAGCCGCGCCTGCACCCACCGCGACTGCCAGAGCGCGAGATCTGATCCTCGCGTACCGATTTTTAGTGTGCGTTTCACGCGTCGTGCTTCCCGCCTCCCGCTTGCCGACGGAAGTGTTCCACCAGCGCCCGCACCAACCCCGGCACCGTGTACTCTTCCGCCTCGACGACCACAGTCATGCCGAGCGACCGTGCGGTCGCCGCGGTAACCGGCCCGATAACGGCTGTCGCAAACCGGTCGCAGGTCGCGGCCTCGTGCCCGACCTGGTCGGCAAAGTGCCGCACCGTGGACGAAGCCGTGAAGGTGACCGCGTCGACTTTGCCCGCCAGCAGCTCGGCCGCGAGCTTGACGCCGTCGCCCGATTCACGGACGGCGCGATACACCGGAATCACATCGACCGTGGCGCCGCGCGCGCGCAGGCCCTCGGGAAGGGTATCCCGCGCCTCGAGCGCGCGCGGAAGCAGAATGCGCTGGCCCGCGACCGGTCCGCGCTCGAGGATCGCCTCGACCACCGCCTCCGCGATGAACCGGTCGGGCATCACCGCCGCGCGCACGCCGTGCTGCTCGAGCGCTTGTGCGGTAGCCGGACCGATGGCGGCGATTGGGACGCGCGCCAGCGTGGACGCAGGGAGATTCCATTCGACCAGGCGTTCGTTCACCACGCGGACGGTATTCTGGCTCGTGAACACGAGCCACTGGTATTGCGCGAGATTCGCGATCGCGGCGCGGAGTGCGTCGGTATCGGACAGCGGCTCGATGCGGATGGCGGGAGCGCTGATCACCTGCGCTCCACGCGCGGTGAGAGCCGCCACGAGATCACCGGCCTGCTCCCGCGCACGCGTGACCACGATGCGGCGTCCCGCGAGCGACTGTGACTCTCGTGACATGGCTGTTGCAATTTCACCGCGGCAAAACCCATTATCAAGCAATGCTCAGACACTTGCGTCTCTGGCTGATTCGGTTCGCGCTCGCCCGCGCCACGGCGAGCCTCAAGCGTTCCCCCCGACTCGCGACGTTCTGGCTGCGGATGGGGTGCGGGCTTTCGACCAGCTTCGGCGAGCCATTCGTGGCGCTGGTGCACCTGCGCCGTACCCAGGGCGATCGGTGGGGAGCGGTGGCGGTCGCGCAGCAGGCCTCGGGGCGGTTCAAAGGGAATCCGGATGCGTGGATGCTGCTGGGCGAGGCGTATCAGATGGTGTTCCGGCAAAAGGAAGCACTCGAGGCGTACGAGGAAGTGCTGGTGCTCGAAGAGCGGGCGGATGCGGCCCTCGCGGCGGGTGAGCTGTATCTGCGGATGAGCCGGCCCGCTGAGGCCGCCGCGCGGTTCGCGCGCGCCTACGCGGCGGGCGGCGGCCCCCCGGCGCTGTGGTCGAATGCCCGGGCGCTGTTTCAGTCCGGGGACACGGCGGCCGCGGAGCAGGCGCTGGCGTTGTGGGCGGCTGAAGTGCCCAACGGGCTCGAGCGGCTGCCGGCGGCGCGGGCGGAGCTGGCGAGCAAGTAGGTTGGCGCCACTAGCAGGAGCCGCTGCACGTGTAGGGCGAGGCGCGAGGGTGGGGCCCGGGCGCCTCGCCCTAAGCCGCTCTCCGCCCCCCCTCTCAAGTGGGCGCCCCGCCTTCAGCGCGAGCGCCGGTACAGGCTCAGCGCATATCCCACGAGAATCACGGCGGCCACGATGTACGCGGCCACCATGTAGCCGCCATTCTGCGGAATCGTCTCAGCCATGCGCGGGCGGCCCCGCTTCACGCCTCAATAACAGCGCGTAGGTCTGCGTCACAAATCCGATGTACAGCAGCGTGAAGACGCAAAACGAGAACAGCCACGTCGTAAGCATGACAGCGGGGAGCGAGGGGGCGCTCGGCTTCAGGATCACGGGCTGAGGATGCAGCGTGCGAAACAATAGCACGCTGAAATGAATGAACGGCACGAGCACGAGGCCGCAGATGCCCAGCACCGCCGAGTAGCGAGCCCGCAACCCCGGCTCCGTTATCGCGCCCCGCAGCACCAGGTATCCCACGTAGATGAAAAAGAGGAGAAGCGTGAGCGTCAGCCGCGCGTCCCACGTCCACCAGGTTCCCCAAATTGGCTTGCCCCAAATCGGGCCAGTGGTGAGTACCACGGCGGCGAACACCGTGCCCACCTGCGCCGAGGCTTCGGCAAAGCGATCGAGCCGCGGGTCCTTGAGAAACAGAAAAAACGCGCTCGCAATCCCGATCAGGATCATCGATGTCTCGGCCCAGACGGCGGCCGGCACGTGAATATAGAAAATCTTCTGGGCGAGCCCTTGCGACGCCTCGGTGGGCGTAAACGCGAGCGCGCGTACGTACACGGCGCCGAGCAGAACCAGCCCGACGATGGTCAGCAGGCGCCCTCTATTGAGTAAAGTCATTCGTTCACCGTGGCGGGAAAGAGCAACGTCGCGAGCGTTACGAAACCGACATCGTAGGCGGCGAGCAACCTAAGCCACCCTTGTACCTCGCTCAAGGGCCGACCCGAAAAGAGCGCCGCAGTCACCTGAACCGCGCCGATCAAGGGCGGAATCAGGAATGGCAGCAGGAGCACGGGCAGCATCAGCTCGGCAAATCGCGTCTTGATAACCATGGCACTGAACAACGTTCCCACTGCGACGAATCCGATCGTGGCGAGCGCGATGACGCCGAGCAACGGAGCAAGGACGCCGCCGATGTCGACGTTGAAGAACAACACGAATAATGGAAGTCCGACCGCCTCCACGGTACCCACGAACACCAGATTCGCTATCAACTTTGCCCAGTAGATACTGTGCCTGCTCAGCGGCGCGACGAGCAGCCCGTCGAGCGCCTGGTTTTCGAGCTCGAGCTGGAAGGCGCGGTTCAATGCCAGCATGGCGGCGAACGTGAACGTCACCCAGAGAATGCTGGGCGCGAGATCGAGTGTCGGCACAGCAGTGGGATCGCGCCCAAAGTTGAACACGGTGAGCACGAGCGCGGTGAATACCGCGGCGGAGAGAAACGCGGTGCGCGACCGGAATTCGAGGATCAGGTCCTTCCGGGCGATCGTCCAGGCATCACGCAGAATGTCACCCACGCTTCCCCCTCCCCCCATCGATTCCAACCAGCTGCCGATACGAATCGGCGATCTCGGCCGCCGAACGATTCGCGCGCGGCGCGAGGTGCACGAATTTTCCGCGCGACTGGAACGCGATGTCGGTCGCCAGCTCGACGCCTTCGTCCACGTTGTGCGTGGCCAGGACGATGATGCGCCCGGTCCCCGCGAACTCGGCGAGCAATTCTCGAAATTCCGCGGCCGCGGCGAGGTCGAGCCCCGTAAACGGCTCATCCAGGAGCAACACCTTGGGATCGTGAATCAACGCGCGAGCGATGGTCGCCCGCTGCATCAGCCCGCGCGACAGCACCCGGACCTGCACATCGCCGCGCTCGGTCATGTCGAGCCGCGCGAGCAGCTCCTCGGCGCGGCGGCGCGCCTGCGCCGGCGGCACGTGATACAATCGGGCCCAGAACAGCAGGTTCTCGCGCACCGTGAGGTAACCGTACAGATGCGATTGGTGCCCGATCCAGCCGATCGCCGCCCGGCCTCCTTCCACCTGCGCCCTGCCGGCCTGGGGCTCGATCAGCCCCGCGAGGACCTTGAGCAGCGTGGTCTTGCCGGCGCCGTTGGGTCCGAACAGCACGAGCGTCTGTCCCGCCGTGAGCGAAAAGGAGATACCGTCGAGCGCCCGTACCGGACCAAACGCGTGCTGCAGATTTTCACCCGAGAGCATCGATACGCGCGGCGAGATCATCCATGTTGAAGGGCTTCACGAAATAGCCACTGTGCTCGAGGTCGAGCACCTGGATCTGCGGCTCGAGACTGGTATAGGCGGTGGTGACGATGACGGGAAGATCGGGATGGGACCGCCGGATCTGCTGCAACAGCGCGATTCCGTCGGTGTCCGGCAGGCGCATGTCGAGGACCATGACGTCCGGGACGAAGTTCGCGAGCCGGGCCAGCGCCTCGCTGCCGCTCGCGGCGAATGCCATCTGATACTGCCGTGTAAAGAATCGCTCGTACGTACCGCGAATCGAGGGTTCGTCCTCGACGAACAAGACTTTGCGCCGCGTTACCGTGCCCGTCACGCGGGCAATATACGCTCGCTTATCGCGCGCCGCCCTCGAGCTCGAAGAGATCGTCGAGTTTGGTCAGCACGAGCAGAAACCGGAGCTCGTCGTTCGCGCCGCGCAGGCAGACGGACAACCGCCGCTCCGCCGCCTTGCGCTGCACCAGCATGAGTGCGCCGAGTCCCGCGCTGTCGACTCCGCGTGTCGCGGACAGATCGATCACGAGCCGCCCCGCACCCTCCGGCAGCTGGTCGAGCAGCTCACCCGCCGCGCGACGAAATGCCGAGCGCGACTCGAGCCCCAGCTCCTCTGGCGCCGCCATCGCTTTCTCAATGGGGCGCGTCGGCATCGAAAGAATCTCCTCCATTACCTTGGCTCCATCCTAGGTCCGGACCCAGGCCTGTGCGACTCTGATGCCACACAGCTAAACTGTTCACTATCAACCTATTGTCAAAGCCGGGTGAGATTGATCACACATTTTCTTGTCGCAGAGCGACGCGCAAACCGCAGATTGCAAGGCTCGATGGTTCGCATAGGTTACCCTCCACCACCCAACCGAAAATTGTCTCATGACTGAACGCATCGAGACATTGCTCGATGAGCAGCGCCATTTCGCCCCGCCGCAGGGTTTCCGTGCGACGGCCTACGTGAAAGACCAGGAGCCCTACAATCGCGCCGCGCAGGACCGGGAAGCGTATTGGGCCGCGTGGGCCAAGGAATTGGAGTGGATCAAGCCCTGGACGCAGGTGCTCGAGTGGCGGCCACCGCACGCGAAGTGGTTCCTCGGCGGGCGCCTCAATGCTTCAGCGAATTGCCTCGATCGTCACCTGGCCGCGGGACGCGGCGCCAAGGTGGCGCTGATCTGGGAAGGCGAGCCGGGCGATGTCCGGCGCATCACCTATCGTGAGCTGCACGCCGATGTGAACCGGTTCGCGAATGTCCTGAAGGGACTCGGCGTGAAGCGCGGCGATCGCGTGGCCATCTACATGCCGATGGTGCCGGAGGTCGCCGTCGCGATGCTCGCGTGCGCCCGGATCGGCGCGATCCACACCGTGGTGTTTGGCGGATTCTCGTCCGAATCGCTGCGCGACCGGATCCAGGACGCCCGGGCCAGCGTGGTGATCACGGCCGACGGCGGCTATCGCCGCGGATCGGTGGTCCCGCTCAAGACGAATACCGACGAAGCCGTCCGCGAGACGCCGACCGTGCGCCATGTGGTGGTCCTCGAGCGGACGAAGCAAACCGTGCCCATGCAGGCGGGACGAGACGCGTGGTGGCACGACCTCATGGCGAAGGCCGCTCCAAGCTGCGCGCCCGAAGCCATGGATGCCGAAGACCCGCTCTACATCCTGTACACGTCGGGGACGACCGGGAAACCGAAGGGCATCCTGCACACGACCGGCGGCTATCTCACGCACGTCTACGCCACGACCAAGTGGGTGTTCGATTTGAAGAATGAAGACGTCTTCTGGTGCACGGCCGACGTCGGGTGGGTGACCGGTCATTCATACGTGGTGTACGGGCCTCTGGCGCTCGGTGTGACGGAAGTAATGTACGAAGGCGCTCCTGACTGGCCCGCCAAGGATCGGTTCTGGGCGATCTGCGAGCGGCACGGCGTGACGGTGTTCTATACCGCTCCCACGGCGATCCGCGCGTTCATGAAATGGGGAACCGAGCATCCCGGAAAGCACAACCTCTCGAAGCTCCGCCTGCTCGGCAGTGTAGGCGAGCCCATCAATCCGGAAGCCTGGATCTGGTACCATCACACCATTGGCGGCGAGCGCTGCCCCATCGTGGACACGTGGTGGCAGACGGAGACCGGAGGAATCATGATCACGCCGCTTCCGGGCGTCACGACCACCAAGCCCGGCTCGGGCACGATTCCCTTCCCCGGCATCAATGCCGAGCTGCTCGACGGTGAAGGACGGCGGGTCGACGTTGGTGGAGGCTATCTCGCCATCACGAGTCCCTGGCCCGGCATGTTACGCACCATCTGGGGCGACGACGAGCGATATCGCAAAGTGTACTGGAGCAAGTGGAGCGGCCGCGACGATCTCTACTTCCCCGGCGATGGAGCCAAGCGCGATGACGACGGCTATTTCTGGATTCTCGGCCGCGTGGACGACGTCCTGAACGTCGCGGGCCACCGCATCGGAACGATGGAAGTCGAGAGCGCGCTCGTCGATCACCCGGCCGTCGCCGAGGCGGCGGTCGTGGGCCGGGCCCACGAGCTGAAGGGACAGGCGCTCGCGGCATTCGTGACGCTGAAAGAGGGCAAGACGGCGAGCGACGCGCTGCGCGACGAGCTCAAAGGCCACGTCGTAAAAAAAATCGGCGCCCTCGCCCGCCCCGACGACATCCTGTTCACCGCCGACCTGCCGAAGACGCGCTCGGGCAAAATCATGCGCCGCCTCTTGAAAGACATCGCCGAGGGGAGAGCGTTGGGGGATACGACGACGTTGGCGGATCCGGGAGTGGTCGAGCGGCTGAAGGTTCAGTACGAAGCTACGGAGTCATAGACGTCGAGAGAAAGACGTCTTACTTCTTGAGGTGGTAAGGAACGCTCGTTACCACCGTCCGCTTTCTAAACAACAATGCTGCTTTTATAGCCAGCACCGTCTGGTTGTGCAAAAAGTGATGCCACCACCGCGCCGGCACGACCTCCGGCAGCACCACGGTGAGCCAGTCGGGATGCTCTTCCTGCTGCACCTTCCGGATGTAGCCGAGGATCGGGCCGACGACAGCGCGGTATGGCGAAATCAACACTTCGAGCGGAACGCCCGAGTCCCACATGTCCCAGTCGTCCTGTAGGCGCTGCACCTGCGACGGATCGGTCGCGACCGACACGGCGCGGACGTTGTCCGAAAGCAACAGCGCGTACGCGAGCGCACCCGCCGTGCTCTTCGAAACACCCGCCACGGGTACGACAACCAGATGCCTTCGCGGCCACACCGGCTGCCATTCCTTGCTCGAGAGCTGGCGGGCATAGAACATGTAGTGCGCGTGAATCGTGTAGAACAGGATCACCTGGAACGAGATGAGGACCGCGGTAATCCAGGCGCCCTCCGTGAACTTGGTGATCAATTCGATGCATACCACCACGCCGGTCGCGCCTGCGCCGACGCCTGAAATCGCCGCGTGGTGGCGCCACCCCGGCTCCTTGCGCGTCACGAAGCGGCGGACCATTCCGGCCTGCGACAGCGTAAACGACACGAATACGCCGACGGCGTAGAGGTGAATCAGCGCGTGCGTGTCGCCGCCAAACAGCCATAGTAAGATCCCCGCGATCACGGCCAGCACGATGATGCCATTCGAGAACACCAGCCGATCGCCCCGGCTCGCGAGCTGGCGCGGCATGTAGGCATCTCGGCCGAGAATCGAGGCTAGGCGCGGGAAATCCGCGAACGATGTATTGGCGGCGAGGATCAGGATCAGCGTGGTCGAGAGCTGCAGCAGGAAATACGGCGGGCTATTGCCGAACGCACCGTGTCCAAGCTGCGAAATCACCGTCTGATCGCCCACGGGCAGAATGCCGTAGTGGTTCGCGAGATATGTGGCCCCGGCGAAGAACGTGCCGAGGATCACCCCCATCCACACCATCACGGTGGCCGCATTGTGCGACTCCGGCGGCCGGAACGCGGGCACGCCATTCGAGACGGCTTCGACCCCCGTGAGCGCGGAGCACCCGGAGGCGAATGCTTTGAGCAAGAGCCACAAGGTGACCGTCTCTGTGGTCACGACCGGCGCCACGGGCTTCACCCAGTAGCCGAACGGGTGCAACACATTCACCACGAGCATCACGGCAAACATCACGATGAAGAAGTACGTGGGGACCGAGAACAGCGCACCCGATTCGCGAACGCCACGCAGGTTGCCGAGCGTGATGATCAGGATGGCCACGAGGCCCATGCCGACGCGGTGCGGCAATGTTGCCGGCAGCGCTGACGTGATCGCATCGACTCCCGCGGCGACCGACACCGTCACGGTCAGCACGTAGTCCACGAGCAGCGCCGCCGCCGCTACCAGACCGAAGCTCGTCCCCAGGTTTTCCTTGGCGACGAAGTACGCGCCGCCGCCGCCGGGGTACGCGTGGACCGTCTGGCGATAGCTGATAACCACGATGGCGAGCAGCAGCAGAATCAACGCCCCCACGCGCAGCCCGAGTCCCGTGCCCGCGACCCCGGCGATCATCAGAACGATCAGCATCTGTTCCGTCGCGTAGGCCGACGACGAGAGCGCGTCGGAGGAGAGCACCGCGAGTCCCGTGGCCTTGGAAAGTCGCTCGGACTCGAGGTGCAGTGTCTCGAGCGGCTTGCCGACCACCAGGCGCTTGAGCGCCCGCAGATTTACCGTTGACATGAACGAGCGGCGCTCACGCGCGCCGACGAAAGCCCGCGAGATTCAGGAGCCAGATGGCCGTGATGATGACGGCGGACGCCACGCACCAGCGGCAGATCTCATGCAAGACGAACAGCTCGATGGCGGTGAGATAGAGCGTGAAGGCGAAGCCGATCGAGGCGAGGACGGCGAGCGCGACGTCGGGCTCGCGGCGGGACAGATTGGCCGGGAGCGCGCCGACCAGGCTCACGGCGAACAGCATAGCGTACCCGATGACGCCGTAGAGCGCGACCGGGAGCCCGCCGAAGTCCGCATAGCGGCTGGCCTGCACCGCCTCGCAGCTCCCCGTTCCACAGGTGAGTTGCCCGATCATACCGATCTTGTGGAGCCAGAGATAGAGAGCGATGAAACAGCCAGTGAGCGCGAGCAACGCCGTGGCCTGCCGGCGCATCAACCTTTGCGCCGCGCCGCGCTCAGGCTGTCCACGATCGCCTTGAAGGCGTCGGAAGTGGCGCGGCCCTCAAAGTGGCGGCCGTTCACGAAGAACGTGGGCGTGCCCTGAATATGGAGCGCCTGCCCCTCCTCGAGACTCGCTTGAATCCGGCCCGCATAGCGCCGCGACTTCACGCACTCGTCGTAGCGCGCCAGATCCAGTCCGATCGCCTGAGCGAATCCGTGAAACACATCGGTGGGGTCCTTGTCCCGCTCGACCCAATCGCGGTGTCCGAACAGCTGGTCGTGCATGTCCCAGAACTTGCCCTGCTCACCGGCGCACTGCGCCGCAAGCGCCGCCAACCGGGACCACTTGTGCGAGGAGAGGGGGAAATCGCGGTAGCGCCAGAAGACACGCCCGGTCGCGATCAGTTGTTCGCGCACCTCCGGCATCTGCACGGTGGCGAACGCGGCGCAATACGGACACTCGAAATCCGAGTACTCGGTGATCTGAATCCGCGCTGAGTCGTTGCCCATCGCGTACCCGCGGAACCCGTCGGTGGCGGCGGGGACAGGCTCCTCGGCGCCCAAGCCGGCACCCTGGCCCGGCTTGCTCCGGGCCTGATAGACGAGCCATCCGATCCCGATCACCAAAACCGCGACGACCGCGAGATAGAAGCCTTTCATGCTTCTGGTTTCCCTCCCCAGGGAGTGTCTTCGTCATCCTCGTCCGCATCGAACTCGATACTGCGCGCCCGGCGCTCCGCGTCTTCCACGATGCGCCGGCTCTCCGCGACTTCGGGGGTATCGTAGGTTACCCGGACCTCGTAGTGAAACAGCTCGCTGCGCGCATTGCCGAAGAGTTTCTGCAGCTCGGGCGCCGCCTCGAGCAGGCGATTGGCCCGATCGAGCTCCTGAATCCGGGCAGCCAGGGCCCGCAAGAGCGCCACCAACCGTTCCGCGCGTTCGGGACCGTAGACTTCTTCTTCGCTCATACCCACACCCATCCTTCTCCAGCTCGTGTGTCACCCATCAGCCGCCACTGAGTGATTATACCACACTCGAGGGATGGCGTCGCCACTTGGCATCGCTTCTCGGATCGTGTTACATTGCGGCCTCCGAAATACCCAATATCACAACGTGTTGCACCATGGACAGAAGGGAACAACCCCGAATGGGAAAACCGCGTCCGGAAAACCGCAGAACGCAGACCCCGACCGCCCTGGAACAGGCTCGTGACGAGCTGTTCTCGCATATCCTGCGGTGTGGCGTACTCGAAGCGACTCCCGAGCATCAGAGCGAGTGGTTCGACGATACGATGCTCTACCTGAAGGATCGCTATGAAGGGCTCGACGACGAGCAGCTCGCCGAGCTGCGCGTGCTGGGCGAACGTTACTGCCGCCCCGTCCAGCCCAGGAACGCCGTGGTGGTCGAGAGCTGAACCGCGCGGTTGCCGTGACCTGAAACGGGGCGCCCCCCCAAACGGGCGCCCCGCTGTTTTCACGGGTGGTGGAACCAGCGCCAATGCATGCCGGCGGCCACCCGAACCCCCCCTCCCACGCCCGCATCGATATACCAGCCATGCGATCGCCCCGGGGCCTGTTCCACGCCCAGTGACGCAAGCAGGTACCCGGCCCCGTGGGTGTGTTCGGCACCTCGGGCCGCGAGCCCCAGCGCGACGAGCGGCGTGACGCCCGAAACCGCGAGTGGCCAGAGAACGAACTGCGCCGCGGCTTCGGCCCGGAACGCGGCCGCGCCTTGCTCCACGCCAAACCCCGAGCGGACGACCAGACGGCTTTGCCCTCCCGGACGGAACGCGAACCCGAGCTCCGGACCGCCAAAATCGCGGCTCGCGAGCACCGCCATCGCGCCGACTTCGAGCTCGGTGGGGTGGCCGGATGAGGAAGCGAGACGCTGGCCGGAGACGGGCTGCGGCCGTGCTATGACGCAGACGGCCGCCGCCACAAGCGCCGGCCGGCCAATCGCGTTAGCGAATGACGAGGTCGTAGGTGACGGGAATATCGGGAGCGAACGACGCGAGCACCGAACAATACTTTTCGATCGAGAGATCGATCGCTCTGCGCGCCTTCGCTTCATCGGCCCCCTCGCCCGACACGGCGAAGGAGAAGTGAATGCTCGTGTACCGGCGCGGCTGAGCGTCACGCCGCGTTCCCCGGACCTGGATGTCGAGCGCCTTGAGGCCGACGCGCTGCTTTTCGAGAATCGAGACGACGTCGGCCGCGGAACAGGTTGCAGCCGCGAGCAGCAGCAGCTCGACCGGGCTCGTGGCTTCGGCGCCGTTACCATCGACGAGGATGGCCGGCTTGCCGCTCGCGCCTCCCTCGAACAGCATCCGTTCGCGCCAGCGGACGGTCACGTCTCGCCCGGCCATCTAGTTCCCCCGCCGCGTGGTGAGTCCGAGATAGAGGCGATTCCGCTGGAACGCGTCCATGGCGTGGTACTCGAGCACCCAGTTGAACGTCGAGCGAAAGCGAATCTCGAGGCCGAGCACGGTGTTGAACCAGAGCGACGGACACCCTGAGTCCGTTCCGCACTGCGCATGGCCCGCGAGCGCGAGCCCGCCGCCGACGTATGGGCTGAGCGACCGTTCGTCGTCCGTGAGCCGGTACAGGAGTTCAAAGCTCCCGGAATACGAGTTCGCGCCGTTTCCGACGCCGATATCGCCGGACGGCCGCATGCGCAGGCGCCGCGTGAACAGATCTCCGATATCGAGCGTCGCCGAGAGCACGAACTGCCCGCCTTGATTCATGTCCGCCCCCGCTCTCATCCCGAACCCGAACAAACCGAAGCGTGTTCCCCCCGCACTATGCTGCACCGGCGGCGGACGAAACGTCTGGCCCACGAGCGGTGCCGCCGCCAGCAGCACGGCCGAGAACGCCAAGCCAAGTCGGGCGCGGCGGTCCGTCATGCGCGACGAGCCGCGGCCGCGGCTCGACCGTAGTCCCAAATTGCGTACAGACCGACCGCGGCCGTCGCCCACGCGAGCGGCCGCACGAGTGTGGATTGGACGATGGCGGCAACCAGGGTCAGAATCTGCCCGACCGTGACGGCTTTCCCGCCGGCGCGCGCGGGCAGCGCCAGTGTGCGTCGCAGCATGACGCTGCCAAGAAAGCCGAGGATCGCGACGATATCGCGGCCCAGCACCGCGACGATCTCGATGGGGAGGAGTCCCGATGAACGCGCCAGGGTGAGGAACGCGATCGCCATGAACAGCTTGTCGGCGATCGGATCGAGCACGGTCCCGGTTCGGGAGCCGCCGATGCGCCGCGCGAGCATGCCGTCGAAAACATCGGAAGCGGCGACGACGCCGAGCACGGCGAGCTGCCATTCGTGATTGGGGAGAAACGGAAATGCCAGCGCAAGCGGAACACGCAGTGCGGTAAGCACATCCGCCCACGTGACCCAGGGTTTCTCTTGCCGGTCGTTCACGTGAATCTTAGCTTCACGCCGTGAATCTCGAGCTATTGAAGCAGGCGGCGATCTTCCAGGACTTGGACGCGGGCGAGCTGGCCCGCATAGCCGAAGTGTGCCGGGAGCAGCGCCACACGCCGGGACAATATGTCTTCAAGGAAGGCGAGCCGGGCAACCGGCTGTTCATCATCTCCGAAGGCGATGTCCGGATTTCGCGGACCATTCCGGGGTCCGGCGAAGAAGCCCTGGCGGTGCTCAAGCCCGGCGCCTGTTTCGGCGAGATGTCGATTTTCGATCGTTCCGAGCGTTCCACCGATGCGATCGCTAATTCCGCCTGCACGCTGATCACCATCTCCCGTTCCGATTTCGAGTTGCTGCTCGATTTCAATCGCGATATCGCGTACAAGGTGCTGTGGTCCGTGGTGCGGTTGTTGTCCGCTCGACTCCGGGTGACGAACGATAACCTCCGTTCGTTTCTCGCGATGTCGATGTTCTAGCGTGCACCAGCTCCCGCGGTCGCCCGAACCCTTGACGCTCGAGCAGTCGCTGGCCGAGCTCGACGGAGTCCCGGCGGTGCACTTGCGCGACAGCCAGGGGCTCGCCGGGCTCCTGGTCGCGGCCGCGAACGCCGCCGGATTGAGTGCCGCCAATCCCCCGCTCGTCACCATCGGACCGCGAGGAACCGGCGCGATGCTCTTGTGCCAGGGCGGCCACGTGGTACTGGAAGCGGTTCCGGACGCGGGACTGTGTTTCGTGGACGTTGCCGGAATAGGGGTCGTGAACGCTCAGCGGGGGCTCGACGTGATCGCGCGCCGTCTGGGCGCGCGTCACATTCACATGGAATCGAAGCGGCGCGGCTCTGTCCCCGCCGCCACGGCGTCGGAGGCCGGTTGAACCGACTCACGCCATACGCCGCGCTGTTCATGCGCCTCGCCGTGGGTGGCGTGTTCCTGCATCACGGGCTCGTGAAGTGGCACAACGGGATCCCCGCACTCGCTGGGTTCTTCCTCAGCATCGGAATCCCGCTCGCGAACCTCGCGGCGCTCGCGGTCATTTTGGTCGAAACGGTGGGCGCCGCGTGTGTGCTGCTCGGAATATTCACGAGGGTCTGGGCGGCGTGCATGGCCGTAGAAATGCTGGTGGCCATCGTTCGGGTGCAGCTGCCTCGCGGCACGAGCTTCGAGCTCGAGGCGCTGCTGTTCGCGGGAGCCCTCACGCTCGTTGCCCTGGGCGACGGGCCCCTGAGCATCGCGATCGGGTTACGGCGCCGACCGCAATCCTGAGCGCTGATTCAATGCAGGATTCGCAGTAGCCCCGCGTCCGCGCTGCCGCGGATAAAGCTCTCGGGATCGCTCGCCGGAATCGCGATACCGGTCTCCCTCCGCCCCCGCCGCGCGCTCGCGAGCATGTACTCTTCGAGCGACCCGGCCGCCCACTCGACCGCCTCGTCCTTCATCTGCCGGACAATTTCCTCCCACGTCCCGACATAGGTCACGCCGGCGGGAGTGCTCACACGGTGCACTTCCGCGCCCGCGCGCTGGCGCATGCCCTTGAGCTCGGTGAGCAAAGTCCCGAACAGCTCGAGCTGGCGCGGATCACGGATCTGCCCGTCCGGTCCCGTCGCCTCGATTTCGGCGAGCACGAGATCGTCGGGATCGGCCTCGCCCGCAAGCTCCTCCAGCCGGGTATGCCAGGGGACGAGCTCCGGATCGTCGTCGGGAAGGCGGTACACGCTCTTCTTCAGCTCGACCAGCCGCCAGATCGCGAGGCCGTCGAAGTGCTCGTCGGGCTCGGTGCGTTCGAGATGAAACAGCGCGGCCTCGTACTCGCCGCGATCGTACAGCAGGTTGGCGAGGTAGATGCGCGCCTCACCATGCGACGGTTCGATCTCGAGCGCTTTGCGGAGCCAGGAGAGCGCTCCGCCTTCGTCAGCGAGCCGATGGGTGGCGTAGCCGATGCAGGCCGCCGCATCGGCGGAGTCGGGATGAGCGGCGACGGCAATCTCGAAAAACCGGCGCGCCTGCTCGAGCACGTTCTCCCGGAACAGCGCCCGGCCAACCTGCAACATCAGGTCGTGGTCGTCCTTGAATCCGAGCGCGAGAATGCGGTCGAAACACGCCACGGCGCCATCACGCTCCCCGAATTTGAGGAGCACCTCCCCGAGGCCCGCCAGTGCATCCTCGTGGCCTGGGTCGAGGCTTAGCGCCTCCTCGAACGCGCGTCGCGCCCAGATAAACTCGTCGCGCGCCAGTCGGGCATACCCCATCCCCACGTAGAGCTCGACCGCCTGCGGGTACAGCGCCAGCCCCTCGCGCAGCGTCTCGAGCGCGTCGTCGTACTGTCCTTCGTTGTAGAGCTGATGCGCACGTTCGTCGTATTCGTCGGAGCTCAAGAACGGGTCCGACATCGAACGAGGCCTCCCGGGAAGGTTGCGCTATGATAAAAAGCGGGGAACGGTTACACAAGCGATGAGTGCCCGCTATCTTGACGGCCGATGACGGCCTCGCATGCCACGCTTCCGCACGGGTCGGTGACCTCGCCCCGTGATTTTGCAGCCGCGGCAGCCCACGCCGGCCTGAAAAGCGATGGCGCGCTCGACGTGGCGTTGCTCGTGAGCGCGAGGCAGTGCCACACGGCAGGGGTGTTCACGCGCAACGCCGTGCGGGCGGCCCCGGTCCTGTACGACGAGCAGCTCCTGTCGTCGCATGCGGACGAGATCAGAGCCGTTGCCATGAACGCGCGCATCGCGAACGCATGTACCGGCGCGGAAGGTCTCGAGGCGGCGCAGGCCATGGCGCGAGCGGCCGAAGAAGCGGCGGACCTGCCCGGCCACTCCGCGCTCGTGCTCTCGACGGGGGTCATCGGGGTCCCATTGCCGGTCGCCCAGGTCGCAGCGGGTCTGCGGGAGGCAGGGACGAGGCTGAACACGGGAGCCGCTGCAGGCGTACAGGCCGCCCGGGCGATCATGACCACGGACACCCGTCCGAAGCACTGCGCCGTAGAGCTCGCCACGGAACACGGACCCATTGTCGTGGGCGGCATCGCGAAGGGCGCCGGAATGATTCATCCCGACATGGCCACGCTGCTCGTCGTGCTGACGACCGATGCCGATGTGCGGGCGAGCGTTCTGTCTCCCCTGCTCGCCCGGGTCACGGACCGGACGTTCAATTCCATTTCAGTGGACGGCGATACCAGCACCAACGATACGGTGCTGCTCCTGGCCAACGGGGCTTCGGGGGTTCGCGTCGGCGCCGGAGACGCGCTCGCGGCGCAGTTCGAGGCGGCGGTGTTCGAAGTGGCACGCACCCTGGCGCTGGCGGTGGTGGCGGATGGGGAGGGCGCGACGAAGGTCCTCGAGATCCAGGTGACAGGTGCGGCGAGTGAAGCGGACGCCCGTGCCGTCGGCCGCGCCATCGCCCGCTCGGCGCTCGTCAAGACCGCGATCTATGGCGCCGACCCGAATTGGGGACGAGTGCTCGCGGCGGCGGGAGCGGCGGGTGTGTCGCTCGCCGACGAACGGTTGTCGCTTGCTGTGCAGGACGGCCCGAGCTGGGTACCGCTCGCCGCCAACGGCGCCACGGCGCACCCCGATCCCGACGCCGCGCGCCACGCGTTCGAGCAGAAAACAATCCGCCTCCGACTCGACCTTGCAGCCGGTCGATCGGAGGCGGTGGTGTGGACTTGCGACTTGACGCCGGACTATGTCCGGATCAACGCCAGCTACACCTCCTGATTACTTCTTGGTGCTGTCAGCGGCAGGCTTCGTGGTGCTCTTCGGCTTGGTGCTGCTCTTGCTCTTGCTCTTGCTGCTGCTCTTGCTGGAACTCTTATGGGTCGTGTCGGCCTTGTGCTTCGCCGTGTCGGCCTGCTGCGAATGCGCGGGGGCCGGCTGCTGCGCAACAACCATCGCGGGGGCGGCGACGAGCGCGGCTGCGAGCATGAGACGATGAATCATTTTCGGTATTCCTCCAAGGGGGATAGGCGGACCGCCATGGCCCGCTGCACATCCTAGACCCGGGAAGGAGCCAGGCCGTCACGCCCAGCCCGGAGCTTTAGGGAGTGACCGACTCCGTATGGCTGGCGGCAATCGGCCTCCGCGCACGTTCCAGAGTGCTCTTGGCGGGCGGCGGCTGGGTGGGAACGTTCGGCAGCTGGCGCTCGACCATGGCCAGCGCTTCGGGACGCGTATGGCCGCGCTGGATCTCCTGGACGGCAGCGTACGACACGTCGAGCAGCCGCCCGCCGTGCATGCCTTCACGCACGGCGGTCAGGATCAAGTCCGTGGCCGAGTCGGCCTGGAATTGGTGAAACACGAGATCGGCCACTGCGTGCAGCGCGGCGGCACGGCGGTCGTCCGGAATCGCGGAGACGATACGCGTAACCGTCGCACTGTCCAGGCCGCGCTTCCGGGCCCAGACAACCGCCGCCACCTCGGACGGCGTGACCGGCGGCATATCGCCCGCGCTCACGAGCAGCGTCTGCGCCCGGCGCAGTTGATCGATGTTCAGCTCGATCGCCTTGACGATCCGCTCGCCCGACACGTGCTTCGCGCCGCCTTCGATCGCCTTCTGTACCAGGAGATCGGTGGGCAGCCCTTCGCGCCCTGCCTCGTGAATCAGCGAGTCAATGGCCGGGATGCTCGACGCCGGGACACGGCCCTCGAGACGGGCGCGCACGGACTGCGCCCGCAGCGCGTGGGGCGCCGTGGGCACAGCCATGACGAGGGTCAGGAGTAAGGCCGCCCGCTTCATCGATGAGCCGGACGCACGATGAGCAAGGAGTTTTCGCGCCCGAAATCGTCCGCGACATAGCGCCCCGCCAGCGGGTCGGCCACCCAGCGTTCTCCGTCGACCACGAACATGTACTCGTGGGTGCCGGCCGGCAGCACGACTGACGCTCGCCACACTCCGTCGTGATCCCGGTCTTCCATGGGGATCGAGCCGGGCGCCCAATCGTTGAATGATCCCACGACGGCCACCGACTGCGCGCCGGGGAAGCGTGCGACGAATTGCGCGACGCCTTCTTCCCGACCGAGTCGCACCCCGGTTTCGCGCACCGGGATGATCGCGAACAGCACCGCGACCGCCGCGAGCGCCACGCTCCACACCGGACGCACGCGCAGGACGAGCGAGTGCGGGGTCACGAGCCAACGCGTGAGCCGCCGAAGCCGGGTCGGGGCCGGGCGGGCGATGATCGCCATCACCCGGCGTTCGACGCCCTCGAGGCTCGGTACGCGAACGAGCAATGCGGCCGCGCTCTCGAGCCGTTCGACCTGGCGTCTGAGCTCGGGTGGCAGCGAGTCCGGCGAAATTTCGCCGTCCAGCGCCTGATGCACTCTCGGATCGATTGGATTCATCGGTACTCCTCCAGCGCCTCGAGCAGCGCCTCCCGGGCGCGGTGCACCCGCATTTTCAACGCGGGAATGCGCTCGCCCGTTACCGCTGCCATCTCCTCGTAACTCATCCCCTCGACATGTTTCAGAACGAACGCCTGGCGCTTTTCCGGCGATAGCCGCTCGAGCGCCCGTTCCACCAACGCGACCTGTTCGGCTCGCTCGACTTCCGCCTCGGTGTCCGCCGGATCCGCCATCGGGGGCGCCTCCTCGAGCGACACATCGCTGGTCGAATGCCGGGCGAGATGACTCTTGCACCGGTTCGCCACGATTCTGTACAACCACGTCCGCAGGCGGACGGGCTCGCGGCAGCTCGCGAGGTGGCGGTATGCGCGCACCAGCCCTTCAGCCACCGCATCCGCTGCCGCGTCGCCATTACCCAGCATGCGAGTCGCATAGCGGAGCAATCCCGGTTCGTAGCGGCGAATCAGGATCCCGAATGCCTCCTGATCACCGCCTAGTACCCGTGCAACGACTTCCGGGTCAGAGGGGTCACTCCTGATACTCATCAGACCTGCGGGAACGAGTGGGCGTCACGCTAGCGGCGTGCAAGGCGGAACGCTAGTGCGCTGCGAATCAGCGCGCGGGAATGACCGCCAGCGCCACGGTGAGATAGTTCGAGACTTGCATCCCCTCCTGCGAAGCGGCGCCCGCAAAGGCCTCGAGTGTCGCTTCGGCGCGACGCCGATAGTTCGCGTCGCCAGTCGCATCGGCGAGCTGCAGCAGCACCCGCGCGACCGCCGCGTTCGCTCCCGGCAGCACGTCATCACTCACCTGTTTGGTGCGATCCGCAACGGCGGGCGCGGCCGGCTCCACGCCAGACGCATCGTAGTAACCGCCCAGCGGGTCGGCGAACGCGTGGTCAATCGTGCTCATGAGATCGACGGCCAGCGCGAGATACCGCGGAATCCCTGTCGTGTTGTACGCCGCGAGACAGGCGCTGGCGGTTTGAATCTGGTCTTGTAGCAGTAACGGAGCGGTGCCGGGTCCACCCGGAGGCGGCCAGGCGGCGGTGTGGCGCACTCCACGATCAGACGTGTAGGCGCGCGCGAGCAGTGCATCGAGCGCCCGCACGCCGGCGCGCGCGGCGACGCTATCGCCGACACCCGCCGCAGCCTCGAGCAGCGATCCGATCACGTACGCCTCGCGGTCCGCGAACACGATCCGTTGCGTGGTGTCCGCGAGGCCGCGTTCCAGCGAAACCGCGAGCGTGCGGGCCGCCGCGCGGTAGTGCACGTCTCCAGTGAGCGACCACCCGGTCGCAAGATTGCGCAGCATGGCCGCCCGCAGTACCCCAGGCGACCCGTCGCGCTCCCCCGAGCGAGCCACGCGCTCGCCAGAATCGGCAACCCAGTCGAGCACCCCGCGCGCGACCTGGAGGTCCGTCGTGTCGCCGTCGTGCACGAACGCCGCGAGCAAGAGCCCGGCAGCCTGCATGTAGCGGAACGACGCCAGGGTGAATCGGTCGCGTTGCGCCGTCACGAGATCGGCTCGCACTTCGGCCACGTCGTGCTCGATGGTACTGGGCTCGAGCACGCCGCGGGAACCGGCGTCGTGCGTGTAGGCGAGCTGCCGCACCAGCGTGGCCTGATGAAGAATGAAGGTGCGTTCTGCCTTGTAGCTCCGCGCCACATCCGGGAGGATCTGCCTCATGCCGCGACCGGTGATCGGATCGTCGGCAGGAAAATACGTGCCGCCGAAAAAAGCCGAGCCATCGGGCATCAGGAACACCGTCAAGGGATAGCCGCGAAGCCCGGTCAGGAGCTGCACGGCCGTCTGATAGCGCTCAGCCACATCCGGGCGTTCGTCGCGATCCACGCGGACGGGAACGAATAGCGAGTCGATGAGCGCGCCGAGTACGGGATCGCCGTACGTCTCGCGATCCATGAGGGCACAGCGGGAACAGTCGTCGCCGCCGATGTAGAGCAGCACGGGCCGGTCGAGCCTCGCCGCCGTATGGAAGGCGTTCATTCCCCACGGCTGCCAGCTCACCGGCTCGCCCGCCGCGTCAGTCAGATAGTGGGTGCCCGCCCGCGCCATGCGGTTCGCCAGCGCACCATGTTCAGGTGCACAGGCGAATGCCGACAGGAGGGCGCCATAGAGCGGCAGGAGACGGGTACGCATCGGATTCGTGCGCGTCAGCATACCAACGGCCGGGAGCGCCAGTTCCTCCACGACACCGGCCACGAGCATTCCGGATGCCTCATCCTGGATCGATACCCCCGGGAAGCACCGTTGCCCCACCGCCGGCCCTCGCCACCCGAGCCAACTTGGTGGAAGGCTTTATGATACGTCGATGGACACGGCTCAGGCGAGCCCCTCGTGACCGCAGTCACACGGCCGCTCCCGGGCGTCTTTCCGTTGCGGCGGCCCCACACTCAAGCGTGGCCATATTATGTTGTGACCGTCCCGCACGGTGGGTCGGTGCTTGGTCACCCCGTCCGGTTCTGGGTTGGCCCCGTTAACGGAGGAATCACATGGCGAAGGCTGGAAAGACTCCGATGGCTGCGGATGAGGGCTACTGCGTCAAGTGCAAGGCCAAGCGCAAAATTTCGAACGCGCAGCAGGTGAAAATGGCGAATGGCCGGCCTGCGCTGAAGGGCGTCTGTCCGGTGTGTGGCACAGGCATGTTCAAGATTCTGCCGCCAAAATAGACCTGCGACATCCTCGAGCTAAGCGTGAAGCCCCCAGTCTTCAGTTGGCCTGGGGGCTTTGCCGTTTCAGGCTCTGGCTCCCGTTTCCCTGGTACGCATAGCGGAAGGTGATACACGCCGTGCCCGCGTCCTTGCAGTAGTAGGCCAGCATCTCGAGCTTCGCGTACTTCCCCCGCGGAGTCCTCACCGCGTAGACGTGATGCTTCGAGGTAAGCAGGTGGGACAGCATACTGTAATCGTACCACTTCCCCACGCCCGGATTGATCGTATCGCGCCCCGAGACCGTGTTCGCCTCGTAGCCCGCGCCTGGCAGCGCGGTCACGGAGTCGAACGGCACGAGGCCCAGGTCCACGATGCCCCCCCCGGGCGCGACGATCAGGTGAAACCGTTCGAAGGCGATATCCCACGATCCTGAGTCGACCACCGCGTTGCGCGCAAAATCGAAGCGCCGCCATTGATCGGTGGCCGAAGCGTCGAGCGTGTACGTAGCGGGGCCAACGAGCGTATCTCCGAGCGCGGCGGGAGCCCGCTTCGTTAGCGTGTACGCCGGGAATTCCGGTGACGTGAATGACCCGATCAGGAGCGCAGCGACGAGCAACACGAACGAGGCGGCGAGCACGATGACGAGTATGGGCGGGCGCTTCAAGGTTCTCTCATGAAGCTGTAGGGCCAGTCGTGGGGCGGCACGAAAGTCTCCTTCACCGCCCGCGGGCTCGTCCACCGAATCAGATTGAGGATGCTGCCGGCCTTGTCGTTGGTGCCGCTCGCGCGGGCTCCCCCGAACGGCTGCTGCCCCACGACGGCTCCCGTCGGTTTGTCGTTCACGTAGAAGTTTCCCGCGGCGTAGCGCAGGGCCTGCTGTGCTTGCTCAACGGCCGCCCGATCGCGGGCGAACACGGCACCGGTCAACGCGTAGGGCGACGTGCGATCGACAATGTCGAGCATTTCGTTCCAGTGGGCGTCGGCATACACGTGGAGCGACAGGACGGGCCCGAAGATTTCTTCGCACATGGTCCGGTACGCCGGGTCTTTGACTTCGAGCAGGGTGGGTTGAATGAAATACCCCTCGCGGCCGTCCGACCCGCCACCTGCAATGACCTCGACGCCCGCCGTGTTCCGCGCCGCATCGATGTATGCCACGATTTTCTCGAAGGCGCGGTGGTCGATGACGGCGCCCATGAAATTCCGAAAGTCGGCGGGATCTCCCACGCGCAGCTCGCTCAAGATTCCTTGGATCCGCTCGCGCAGCGCGGGCCACAGGCTGTGCGGCACGTAGGCTCGCGATGCCGCGCTGCACTTCTGTCCCTGATATTCGAACGCTCCGCGCACGAGCCCCACGGCGAGGGCGTCCACGTCGGCGCTGGCATGCGCAATCACGAAGTCCTTCCCGCCCGTTTCACCCACGAGCCGGGGGTAGCTGACGTAATGTTCCAGCCGCTCCGCGACTCGGCGCGAGAGTGTCCGAAACACCTCCGTCGACCCGGTGAAATGAATCCCCGCCAGGTGCCGGTCCGAGAGCAGGAGGTCGGAGATCGCGGCTGCGGGTCCTGGCAGGAAGTTGATCACGCCGGGCGGGAGGCCGGCTTCGACGAGCACCTGAAAAAGCGCGTAATTCGAGAGCACCGCCGTACTCGCCGGCTTCCACACGACGGTATTGCCCATGATGGCCGGAGCAGTGGGAAGATTCCCGCCGATGGAGGTGAAGTTGAACGGGGTGACCGCATACACGAATCCCTCGAGTGGCCGGTAGTCCATGCTGTTCCACGTTCCGGTCACCGAAACAGGCTGCTCCGCGTACAACCGTTCCGCGAAGTGCACGTTGAATCGGAGAAAATCCACCAGCTCACATGCGGCATCGATTTCCGCCTGGTGGGCGGTTTTCGACTGGCCCAGCATGGTCGCGGCGTTTACCCGGGCGCGGTGGCGAGTCGCGAGCAGGTCGGCGGCCTTGAGAAACACTGCGGCGCGCGCCTCGAGCGACCAGCGCGACCAGTCGCGCCACGCTTGACGAGCCGCGGCAATCGCGCCGCGGATCTCGTCCGGACCCGCCTGCTGGACCTTTGCGAGCACGTGGCGATGGCAGTGAGGCATCACCACATCCGCTGTGTTCCCGGTGCGCACTTCCTGGCCGCCGATCACGAGCGGTATGTCCAGCGCGCCGGACGAGAGTTCCTTGAGCGCGCCCTTCAGCTCGACACGTTCGGAGGTGCCGGGGGCGTACGAGAAGACTGGCTCGTTGGTCGGTGTGGGAATGCGGCCGGACATTTTGGGAATCTAGGCGTGCACGGCGAGTGACGCCTGGCTCTGGGCGCCGACGGGTGCGCTCAGTCCGTCGAGGCGGGCGCCTGGGCGGAAGCCCCAGGGGCAGTCGATGCCCCGCCACGCTGCGGAGGGATCGGGAGAGCGAGCGTAACGGTCGTGCCCGCCCCTACCGTCGAATCGAGCGCGATGTTGCCACCGAACATGTTGCGCACCACGTCCTGGACGAGCACCAGCCCCATTCCCGTACCCTCACCAAATCCCTTGGTGGTGAACCCCGGTTCGAAAATTCTCTCGAGCAACGGCGCGGGAATTCCGGCGCCTCGATCACTCACCGAGACATAGAGGGAAGCCCCCTTCCGCTCCGCCGACACGGTGACCACCGCCGGTTGGCCCGACTTCGAGCCCACCGTGGCGTCGGCGGCGTTCCGGATGACGTTCACCAGCGCATCGTACAACGCATTCGGATCCCCATGCAGATAGGTCGGCTCGAGGGCGCCCGCCAGCTCGACCCGCGCACGCTCCCGGAGGACGCGGGCTTCGAGCGTGCAGCACGATTGAATCACGCGGGCCGCGTCAAACCGCTCCCACCGGGCCAGGGCGCCCCGCGCCCGATCCTTGACGGCGCGCAGGAACTGGGTGCCCCGGTCGATGTCCTCCATGACGTGGCCCAGGTCATCCATGATTTCGAGCCGCCGGGCCGCCTGAACCTCGGTCCACCGGCCGATCGACTCCATCGCCATTTGCAGCGCGGCACGGGCGGTGGTGAGCCTGTTCCCCAGCTCGTGCGCAATGATCCCAGGCAGAGTGGTGATATCGCGGGATGGGGCCGGGTCAGGAGCGAGAGCCGCGCCCGCCTGCTCGCGGCGATCGAGCAACCCCAGGCACAGTCCCGCCAGTTCGAGCGTGACGCGGTCGCCGCTGCGCCGCTCATGCCCGTTCGGCGGCGGCGCCGGCGGGAGCGTGCGCACGGGGGCGATCACCCACGGGCCATCCGTCGGCCCCCGGGTCCCAACCCAGCGGCTGCCCTGGACGATCGGGATGTTCCAGCGCCGGAGCGTCGTGTCGACGTCCAGATGGGTAGCGTGGTGGGCGGGGTGCATCTCGCTCGTCAGGAGCGGGTTCAGCTCCGCCTTGGAGGAGACTTCCCACAACGTCACGGATCGGCCGCCGAGCGCCATGCTCGCCTGCCGCAGGATTTCCCGCCTCGAATCACGTATCGGTTCGGTTCCGCTCACTCGCGCTCTCGCTGGCAGATCACGTCCGCACCGGCCGGCAGCTCGCCGTTCGGGGTGCTGGAGCATGGTCCGACAGTGTTTGGGGCGCGCCTACATATTGGGACATTCCCGGTGCGCGTCAAGCTGAGCCCAAGGATGGTGAGATGGGTTGGGTGGACAAGGCGGCCCCGATCACGATGCGTATCGCGTTGACACTACGAATGCGGGACTCTAGGTTCGACCGGACGTTCCGACCGAGATGCCAGTTGACCAGTAATACGAGGGGTTACGAGGCCCGTGCCCGGCGCGGGCCTTTTGCTGCCTGCCCGTTCCGCCCTTGGCCATGAAGCGCAAGGAGGAAGACGCGCGCGCAGCTTCACGCCGCCTGCTCGCGACCAGTGAGCGCGAGCTGCAGCGCATCGTCCTCGACATGCATGACGGGCCGGTACAGGACATCTTTGCCGCGCTGTCGCAGCTCCAGGTGCTGGAGCGCGCCCTGGCAGCGGACCCGGCATCGCAGCAGCGCGCAAAGCAGGCCGTCGCGCTGCTCGAGCGGGCGCTCGGCGAGATCCGAAACTTCATCGGCGCCTTCCGCCCCCCAGGATTCGAGCGCCGGGAGCTGGCGGCGATCATCGAAGGCCTCGCGGTGCAGCATGAGACCCTCACGAATCAGACGGTCGAGCTGCGCGCTCCCGACGACCTGGGCGACTGTGCCCTGGCCACGAAAATCGCGATTTATCGGATTCTCCAGGAAGCGCTCGCCAATGGTCACCGCCATTCGGGGGCGACGCGGCAACGGGTCGATGTGCAGCGCCATGACCAAACGATCACGCTGATCGTCGCGGACGATGGGCGGGGGTTCGACCCGCAACGAGTGCTGGCCCAGGAGGCCGACGTCGGTGTGGAGGGCGGGCATTTTGGGTTACGAGGAATTCAGGATCGCGTGGCGATGCTCGGCGGCAGCTTCGAGCTCGTCAGTGCGCCGGGTCGGGGCACATCGCTGACCGTCATCCTGCCGGCAGAATGAGGAGACATCCATGATCCGCGTCCTGTTGGCCGATGACCACGCGATCGTGCTCGAGGGGCTACGCGCGCTGCTCGACGGCGAGCCGGGAATTCGCGTCGTCGCCGCCACGACGGACGGCACGGAAGTGCTGAAACTCGTGGAACAGCACAAGCCCGACGTGGTGGTGCTCGACCTCGAGCTGGCGGGCATCAAGGGCACGCAGATTCTCTCGGCACTGCGCGAACGCAAGGATCCACCCAAGGTGCTCGTGCTCACGGCCTACAACGATGGCGAGGCGCTACGCTCGGCACTCGATGCCGGCGCGGATGGCCTGGCGCTCAAGACCGAATCCCCGCAACAGACCCTCACGGCAATCCGGCAGGTCCACGCGGGACAGCTTGTGTTCCCCCAGGCGGCCAGGCGTTGGATCGAGGGACGCGGTGCGGGTGCACCCGGCGATCTCACGCCCCGGGAGCGCGAAGTCTGGGCCTTGATGGCGGCGGGGCTCACGAATCCCCAGATCGCCGAACGGCTCGGGCTGTCCGACAATACCGTGAAATTCCACGTACAGCACCTGTTCTCGAAGCTCGGCGTCAAGAATCGCACCGAAGCCGCGCTCCGGTTCGCGCACGGGCCGCCGCGTTCGAGCGCTTGACAGGTTTTCAAACGGCCCGTAGCGTGAGTCGCTCACCTCGCCCGGAGACCAGATGAACCGTTCGGTCGTGCTCGCCCTCGCCGTGGCTGTTTCCGTTGCGATCATCGTCAGATTCGCACCCGCGATCAGTATCAGTCCGCTTCCCGCCATCGTTGCGCTGGCGGTGTCTCTGGGATCGGGAGGCGGCGTGCCCGGATTCATCCGCACGCTCGCCGGCATGCTGTTCGGTGCAATCTTGATGATCATCGCCAACATCATCGTCGTGCCGCATCAGGAAGCTCTCGAGGCTTATCGCTGGCTGTTCTTCGCCATCGTGGCGCTGATCGTTGTGCTCGCATCCCGCGTTCCGTATCTCTCGTACGTGACGGCAGGGTTGGCCGGCATGGCGATGGCGGGCGGCACACCGGCGTTCCGACCCTACGGCCTGTTGGTAGGCGGATCAATCTTGTTCGGATGCGTGCTTGGCCTTGGCTCCGACCTGCTTGCCGGCGGGATGAGACGGGGCGCAGCCAGCGGCCAACCAGTCGCCTGAAGAACCCCTAGAAGAGCTTCGCCGCCGTTCGCAGCGTGCGGTAAATCCCCCATGCGAGGGGGATCGCGACGGCGGCCCAGGCCAGAGCGACTACCACCCAGCCCCCGGCGGCCGGTTTCCGTCCCGCCGGCGGCGGCGCGCTCACCTCGCCCCCGCGGGACGTCGCTCGCTCGCGAGCTCCGCGTCAGTCATGAACCGCTCCGGGGCGACCGGCTTTACCAGGGCGTTCGCGATCATCCCGACCACGAGCAGACCGGCAAGCAGGTACATGGTCGTATTATAGGCCTGGGCCACCGGCACACCGCGCGACACCTGGTATTCGCGCAGATAATTGACGAGCACGGGGCCAAGGATCCCCGCGGCCGACCACGCCAGGAGAATCCGGCCGTGAATGGCGCCGACATAGCGGGTGCCGAACAGGTCGGCGATATACGCCGGGATCGTGGCGAAGCCGCCGCCATACATCGTGAGAATTACGCAGAATAATCCCACGAACAGCGGCACGCTGCCGGTGCGGCCGGCGAACGGCACCGCGCAGTAGAGCACGAATCCGAGCAGAAAGAAGACGTAGTACGTCGCCTTCCGTCCGATGTAATCGGAGAGCGACGCCCAGAAAATTCTTCCCGCGATGTTGAACAGGCTGAGCAGCGCGGCGAACCCGGCGCCGATGGTCGCGACCTGCGCGCGCTCGCTGGTCCCCAACTCCTTGAGCGCCGCCGGAACGTGAATCAGCTTTCCGCCGAACACCTCCTGTAACATCGGCGACGCCATCCCGATCACGCCGATTCCCGCACTGACGTTCATCCACAGGACGACGAACAAGAGCCAGAACTGCGGGATACGAAACACGCCGTACACGTGCACGTGCCGGCTCGTAATCATCCCGCGCTGCTGGGCCGGCGCGGGCGGATTCCAGCCGGCCGGCCGCCAGTTGTCCGGCGGCAGGCGGTAGCCGAACGCTCCGCACATCATCGCCACGAAGTAGATCGCCCCGAGCGTGACGAACGTCTCCCACACGCCCACCGAGGAGGGTGTGGCGTAGTGCTTCATCAGGATGTCGGCGAGGGGGGAGCCGATCATCGCTCCGCCGCCGAATCCCATGATGGCCATGCCGGTGGCCAAGCCCCGCTTGTCCGGGAACCACTTGATGAGCGTGGAAACGGGGGAGATGTAGCCGAGACCGAGGCCGCATCCCCCGATCACTCCCGATCCAAGCCACAAGAGCCAGATCTGGTGCACAGCGACGCCGAGCGCCGACACGAAAAAGCCCCCGCCCCAGCAGCACGCCGCGACGACGCCGGCTTTGCGCGGGCCCGCGCGTTCGAGCCAGTGCCCGAACAGCGCGGCCGACGATCCGAGAAAGACGAAGAACAGGGTGAACATCCAGCCGAGCGTACTGATCTTCCAGTCGCCCGGCGCGGGTTCCGTGATTCCTATGGCATGCGAAAGCGGCAGCCAGAACACGCTGAACCCGTACGCCATGCCGATCGAGAGGTGAATCGCCAGGGCGGCGGGGGGCACGAGCCAGCGATTGAAGCCCGCGGGGGCGATGATCCGTTCTCGCTCGAGGATTCCGGGCATCCGCTTCTCCCGCGGGGAGGGCTCGTTAAGTTGGTGCTGGTAGCTTCTAATCAAGGTGCCGATGACCCTCGCCGCAACTCGCACTCCCCCACTACACACCGCGCCGCCGACGGCATCCGCAACGCGACTGCCGTGGTACGTCGTGGCAGTGCTGTTCGCCGCCACCAGCACGATCGTCGGCGTCATCTGGGATATCTCGTGGCACCGCTCCATCGGCCGCGACACGTTCTGGACTCCGGCGCACCTCGCGATCTATCTCGGCGGTGTGGTGGCCGGATGCGCGTGCGGTTGGCTGGCGCTGGAAACGACGTTTGGCCGGTCAGCCGCGCTCCGGGGTTCGGCGGTCGGGTTCTGGGGCTTCAGGGCGCCGCTCGGCGCCTGGCTGTGCATCTGGGGCGCACTCGCGATGCTCACGTCGGCCCCGCTCGATAACTGGTGGCACAATGCGTACGGCCTCGACGTGCGGGTGCTATCGCCGCCCCACACACTCCTCGCCCTCGGCATGTTGGCGATTCAGCTCGGCGCATTGTTGCTCGTGCTCGCGCAGCAGAATCGGCTGGTCGGGCAGGGAATCGGCACACCGCGGGCCTACGGCATCATGATCGCGTTCGTCGCCGGCATCCTGCTCCAGAATGCCGGCATCCTGGGGATCGAGCAGATCGGGTTCGCGAACGCCGCGCACACCGGGCTGTACTACAAATTCTCGGCGGCGGTCTTTCCCGTCGTGCTCGTCGCGACCGCGCGGTGCGCTCGACTGCGCTGGCCCGCGACCGCCGCCGCGGCGTGGTACATGGCGATCTCGTTCGTGATGATCTGGGTGCTCGAGCTGTTTCCGGCCACTCCCAAGCTTGCCCCGGTATTCAATCCGCTGACCCACATGATTCCGGCGCCCTTCCCGCTGCTGCTTGTTTTTCCCGCGGCGGCGATCGATGTGCTCACGCGCCGAGCGACGCTCAAGAACACCTGGCTGCTGTCGATCGTTACCGCGCTCGCGTTTCTCGCGGTCTTTCTGCTCGTGCAATGGTTCGCGGCGTATTTCCTGCTCTCCCCCGCGGCCCGCAACGCCTTCTTCGGCGTTGATCACTGGGACTACTCGAATCGCCTCGGGCCGTGGCGCTATGAGTTCTGGCGCAACAACAGCGATCCCCTCACGCCGCGGGCCCTGGCCGGCGCCGCAGTGATCGCGTTCGTATCCGCGCGCATCGGCCTGTGGTGGGGCGATTGGATGGCGCGGGTGCGGCGGTGAAGCACCCGGGCACGATCGCCGCTCTCGTCCTGTTGGCAGCGGTCACATCGGCGCACATCGGCAGTCCCAACACCTACTATGAAGGGCGCGCGGGACCGTACCCGCTGCGCGTGATCGTGCGCAGTCCCGGTGTCGTGCCGGGGCTGGCCGAGATCACCGTTCGCGTTCTCGCGGGGCATCCATCGCAAATCGCCGTGCTGCCCATATTCTGGGACCCGCGCACCCAGGCGCCTCCGCCGCCCGACATCGCGCAGCCGGTGCGCGGTGACTCGAGCCTCTATACGGCCGCGCTGTGGCTGATGCGCAGCGGCGCCTACAGCGTACGCGTCTCGGTCTCAGGCCCTGCCGGCCCGGGCACGGTCCTCGTCCCCGTGCAGGCGGTGGCGACGCAGCGACTCGAGCTACGACCGTCGCTCGGGATTGCGCTCGCGGCGCTCGGCTTGCTGCTGTTTGCGGGCGCCGTCACGGCGGCGCGGGGAGCGGCGCGCGAGAGCGTGCTCGAGCCGGGCCAGCTCCCCGACCACCGCGCCGATCGCCGCGGACGCGTTGCCACCATCGTGAGCGCGGTCGTGCTCGCCCTGCTGCTTCTGGGCGCGCGCGCCTGGTGGCGGGCCGTCGATGCGGCCTACCGGACCGGCCTGTACCGCCCGGCTCACATTGCGCTTTCCACCCGAACCACCGCCGGCGCCCGACTGTTGCGATTCACGTTGGGCGACGACGCGCTCCATGCCGAGCGCGCGTTTCAGTGGACGCCGCTCATCCCCGAGCACGGCCACCTCGTGCACCTTTTCCTCGTGCGCGACTCCTCACTGACAGTCTTCGCGCACCTGCACCCGGTTCCCGTCGACTCGGTAACCTTCGAGACGCCGCTTCCCTCGAGTGTTCCGGCAGGGCCCTACCGCGCGTACGCGGATGTGGTGCATGAAACCGGATTTGCCCAGACGCTCACGGGGACGGTGACGATCGAGGCCGCCATGCTGGCTTCCAGGAGCGGGGATCCGGATGATGCCGTGTGGACCGCGAGCCGGCGGATCGGCGCCGACTCCGCGCAGCTCGACGACGGCTCGATCATGATCTGGGAACGCCGGCGCAGCACGTTATTGACCGATAGCGCCACATCACTGCGATTCCGAGTCGTTGCGAAGGACGGACGTCCTGTCGTGCTCGAGCCGTACATGGGAATGGCCGGACACCTCATGCTGACCACGCCGGACGGAGCAGTGTTCGTGCATCTGCACCCCGAGGGAACGATCTCCGTGGCCTCACAGCGGGCGTTCCAGGAGCGGCAGCCCGGCGACACCGTGCGTGGCGCGCTCGCCCGAAGAATGGGCGAGCCGAGCATGCCTGCAATGGCGAGTACAGCGTCAGATTCGGTCGTATCGTTCTTCTACGCATTCCCCAAGCCGGGGCATTACCGTCTGTGGGTAGAGGTCAAGCACAACCAGATCGTGCTCACCGGTGCGTTCGACGCCGACGTAACAGAGCGCTAAGCCCGAAACACTATTCGCGGGCGTAGGTCCCCATGAGCTGGGCGGTCGCGACGATGTGACCGCCGATCGCGCGCTCGACATCCTGCTTCGATGCACCGGGCGCGAGGCCGGTGGTGCTGGCCAGCGCGTAGAGCTTGAAGTAGTAGCGGTGCGCGGATCCGGCGGGCGGACATGGACCCCCGTACCCGCCGTGCTTGAAGTCGTTGCGCCCCTGCATGGCGCCCGGCATATCCTTGAGCTCTCCCGATTTTGGAACGTTCTCCGGCAATCGCGATACGTTCGGCGGCATGTCATAGAGCACCCAGTGCACCCAGGTTCCCCGCGGCGCGTCGGGATCGTCCACGATGAGCGCGTAGGCCACCGTCCCTTCCGGGGCGTCGGTCCAGGCGAGCGGCGGCGAGACATCTTTGCCGTCACATGTGTACTGCCGCGGAATGGGCCCTCCGTTCTGGAAGGCCGTGCTCGCGATCGTAAAAGCCATCGGTTCTCCTCCTCCTGTTGTCTCTCGACGTTTTTTCCTTGACGTTTCTCCTCGACGTCTTTTACTTGACCTCTCTATGCCCTACAAAATCGGATTGGTCCAGATGTCCATGACCGCGGACCTCGACGCAAACCTGCGCACCGCGGCAGATGGGATTCGAACCGCCGCAAGACGCGGGGCGGCCCTGGTCTGTCTCCCGGAGCTGTTTCGTTCTCAGTACTTCGCCCAACGCGAAGACGCGGCGCTGTTCGATCTGGCCGAATCTGTTCCCGGTCCGAGCACCGAGGCTCTGGGCAGCCTGGCGCGAGAGCTCGGCGTCGTGGTAATCGTTCCCGTGTTCGAGCGGCGCGCGCGGGGCCTGTACCACAATACGGCGGTCATCATCGATGCGGATGGCAAGATCGCCGGAACGTATCGCAAGATGCACATTCCCGACGATCCCGCGTACTACGAGAAATTCTATTTCACCCCGGGCGACCTGGGGTTCCGCGCGTTCGACACGCGCGTGGGCCGCATCGGGGCACTGGTGTGTTGGGACCAGTGGTATCCCGAAGGCGCGCGGCTCACCGCGCTGCAGGGAGCGGACGTCCTCCTTTATCCCACCGCCATCGGCTGGCATCCGCACGAAAAAGCGGTGCAGGGCTTCACCCAGCGGGAAGCGTGGCGCACCGTGCAGCGGGCGCACGCGATCGCGAACGGCGTCTATGTCGCGGCGGTCAACCGCGTCGGTCACGAGCGACCCGACCCGGCATCTTCCGGAATCGAGTTCTGGGGCAGCTCGTTCCTCGCGGACCCGCTGGGGGCGATCGTCGCCGAGGGGCCCGTGGACGAAGCAGCGATCGTGCTGGGCGAGATCTCGGCGGAGCGCATCGAAGAGGTGCGCCGGGGATGGCCGTTTCTGCGCGATCGGCGGGTGGACGCGTATGGAGGGATCAGCAGCCGGTTTCTCGACCCCACGTGAGCGATGAGCCGCAGTACCGCATGCCCGCCGAATGGGAGCCTCATGAGGCCACCTGGATCGGTTGGCCGCACAACGCGAGCGACTGGCCCGGCAAGCTCCCGCTCATCCCCTGGGTGTACGGGGAAATCGTTCGCGCGCTCGCGCCCGGCGAGCTGGTGCGTATCCTGGTCAACTCACGGGCCCGGGCCGACCGGGCTCGCAGAGTGCTGGGTCAGGTGGGAGTCTCCGAATCACGGGTCGAGTTTTTCTCATTGCCCACGAACCGCGGGTGGACCCGGGATTTCGGACCCTGTTTCGTGCGGCGCGAGTTCACGCCGGGACTTGCAATCATGCGATTCCACTTCAATGCCTGGGCCAAGTATCCCGATTGGGCAAAGGACGACAGGATCGCTGAACGGGCGGCGAAGGCGCTTCGTGTCCCGCTGGTGCGTGCGCGGATCGGGAGCCGACCCTTCGTGCTCGAAGGTGGCAGCATCGACGTAAACGGCGCGGGAGCGCTGCTGACCACCGAAGAATGTCTACTCGATCAGACCACGCAGGTACGCAATCCCGGGAAGAGCCGCGGAGAAATCGAAACCGCATTGGCGAGCTCTCTGGGTGTGAGTGACATCGTGTGGCTGGGACGGGGAATCGCGGGCGACGATACGCATGGGCACGTGGACGACGTGTGCCGGTTCGTTGGCCCTCGTACTGTGGTCCTGTGTGCGGAGCCGAATGCCCACGATGCGAATCATCGAGCACTCGAGGAGAATCGTGAGCGGCTCGAGGGCGCGCGCCTGTCGGACGGCGGCAGGCTCGACGTGGTCCGCCTGCCCATGCCCGCGCCGCTGTACTTCCGCGGGCAGAGACTGCCCGCGAGTTATGCGAACTTCTACATCGCCAATGCCGGCGTGCTCGTGCCCACGTTCAATGATGCACGCGATCGAGAGGCGCTCGGGATTCTGGGCGAGCTATTCCGTGACCGCCCGGTCATGGGAATTCATGCGGTGGATCTCGTCTGGGGGCTCGGGACGATTCACTGCCTGACGCAGCAGCAGCCTGCTCTCCCCACCGCGCCGCGTAGATCCAAATCACTCCCGCGACGAGCACCGCCACCGGAATAATCAGCACCGCGCGTCCGAGCGACGTCCGGTCCGAGAGGAACCCGAGCAGCGTGGGAGACGGGACGTCGCCCAGCACGTGAATCGTGAGAATGCTCAACGCGACGGCAGTCGCGCGTATCTCCGGCGCGACGACGTTCACGATCGCGGAATTGATCGGCCCGGTGGAGGTGAACAGCAGCAGCTCAGCACCGACGATCCCGGCCCAATACCTGGGCGGCGCAGCCGAGGTCAGCGCGACGGCGGCGATCGGGGCCGCGGCCAGCGTAGCCACACCGGAGAGCCAGAGATAGGCCTGCCGCGTTCGGGAGAGCAGTCGATCGCCAAGCCATCCGCCCAGCGCCGTGCCCGCGAGCCCGGTGACCAGCAGGCATAAGCCCGACCAGAGCGTGGCGCTTCCCTCGGGCAAGCCGCGCACCCGCATGAGAAACTTGGGGAGAAACGCGGCCATGCCGCCAAGCGCGAACGTGTACGCGGCGTAGCCGAGCACGGTGAGCACATAGGGCCGATTGGCGACGAGGCGTGCGTACGCGCCCCGTGCGCCGGCCGATCGCGAGCTGGCGGCGAACTCGTCATCGTGGATCCCGCGCGGTGGATCGGGCAGGCGCAGCAACAGGAAGGCGAGCACCGCACCGGGAAGACCGGTGATGAAGAACGCGGCCTGCCAGCCGAAATGGACATCCAGCTGTCCACCGAGCACGTACCCGAGCGCCGATCCGACCGGGATGGCCGCGAAGAAAAACGCGAACACACGGCCCCGATACTCGCGCGGGTAGTAATCGGCAAGCAGGCTCGGCGCGACGGTGCCGTACGCTGCCTCTCCTATGCCAACGAGCGCGCGCGCGACAAACAGGCTCGCGAAGCTCCACGCCAAGCCGCCCGCGGCGGTAGCAAGGCTCCAGAGGAACACACCCAGGGCGATGAGCCGGGTGCGCGATCCCGCGTCACCCAACCTCCCAAAGACGGGCGCCGCGAGCATGTAGACGAGGATGAATCCGCTGGTGAGAAATCCGAACGCGGTGTCGCTCACGTGGAGGGGCGAGCGGGCCAGACTCTCCCCCAGCGGCGCGGTGATATAGCGGTCCAGATAGTTCAGCAGGTTGACGAGCGTCAGGACCAGGACGCCGCGTCGAACCGAGCCCGCGTTTAGAGCGAGCGCTTCAGCCATTCCGTGAGGAAGCCGAACAGGTTCTCGGTCGTGTTTCCCCCGGAAATGGAGTGGGTCTTGTTCGGGTAGATGCGCATGTCGAACTGCTTGTTGGCCTTTTCCAGGCGCTCGACCAGGCGCACGGTGTTCTGGAAGTGTACGTTGTCGTCGCCCGTGCCGTGCACCACCAGAAAATTGCCCCGGAGGCTGTCGGCGTATGCCAGCGACGAGCTCAGCTCGTAGCCTTGCGGGTTGTCGGCCGGCAAGCCCATGTATCGCTCGGTGTAAATCGTGTCATAGAACCGCCAATCCGTTACCGGCGCCACGGCGATCGCGGCTTTGAACACGTCGCCGCCCACGAACATCGTGCGCGACGCGACATAGCCGCCGTAGCTCCAGCCCCAGATGCCGATGCGAGAGGCATCGACGTACGGCAGCGATCCGAAAAAGCGCGCGGCGGCGATCTGGTCGGCGGATTCATACTGCCCGAGTCGCAGGTAGGTCACGCGCTCGAACCGCGCACCCCTCCCGCCGGTGCCACGATTGTCGACGCTCGCAACGAGGTAGCCGTTCTGGGCGAGCAGCTGAAACCAGAGGTAGGGGCCGGACCAGGAATCGGTGACGGTCTGCGAGCCAGGGCCGCCGTAGACCCACATGAGCAGCGGGTAATGCTTGCTCGGATCGAAGTTTTTCGGCTTGATCATCCAGGCGTTGAGCTCCGTGCCGTCCGGCATCTTGATCTTCAGGAACGTGGGGAGATCGAGGCCCTGGGCCGCGACCTTCTCCGCGAGCGCCTTGTTGTCGGCGATCGACCGCACCAGTGAGCCGTCGGCCTGATACAACCGCTCCACGGTGGGCACGCCGGCCCGCGAGTAATAGTCGATGTAGTAGCGGCACGTGGGGTCGAATTCCGCGCGATGCGTGCCGGCCTCGCGGGAAATGCGCGTGATGCCTTTGCCCTCGAGACTCAGCCGGACGACGCTCCGAACCATGGGACCATCGATGTTGGCAGTGACGTATGCGCTCCGGTTCTTTTCGTCCACGCCGTTGAACTCCGCGATATCCCAGTCACCCGACGCCACCCGGCGCGAGAGCGAGCCGTTGCGGTTGTAAAGATAGAGATGGGTAAACCCGTCCCGATCGCTTTCGAGCAGGAACTCCTTTCCCCCGTTGAACCAGTGGGGCTCGTGCTGGTTGACCCAGGCGGAGTCGGTATCCGTCGCGACCACGCGTGACGCGCCGGTGCGAACGTCGGCCAGCAGCACCTCGAGCTGGTTCTGCAGGCGGTTCAGGCGCGTGAACCACACTTCGGTGGGGGAATCGGCGAAGTCCATCCCCGGGATGTACATGTCCTTGTTCGTCCCGAGATCGATCCAGCTCGTCTTGCCCGTCGCCAGCTCGACCACGCCGATCCGCACCAGGGAGTTGGGCGTCCCGGCCTTGGGATAGCGTACCGGCACGATCGCCGGATACAGCGCATCGTCGTTTTCCAGGTAATAGGGCTGGATCGGCGATTGATCGAACCGCCAGAACGCGATGCGCTGTCCATCCGGGCTCCAGCGGAACGCATCGCGCAGATCGAGCTCCTCCTCGTACACCCAGTCGGTGGTGCCGTTGATCACGACGTCGCTGCCGTCGCTCGTGAGCTGGGTTTCAATCCCGGACGCGAGCTCGGTCACGAAGAGGTTGTTGCTCCGCACGAACGCCACGCGATCACCGGCAGGGGAGAACTTCGCGAACATCTGATAGCCCGAGTTGCGGCTGATGGGGGACAACCGCTTGCTCCCGAAATCCCAGACATAGTAGGTGCCCTTCGTGTTCTGGCGCCACACCCGGGCGGTGTTCGTGAAAATCAGGAGCTTGGTCCCGTCGCGGGAAAACTGATAGCTCTCGATGTCGATCGGCTCCTGCGCGCCGGCCGGGATCAGGTCGGCCCCGCGCACGAGCAGGGTTCGGGTACCCGTCGCGGCGTCGACGCGATAGAGATCGGTGTGATCCCGCGCGTCGTCTTCGAGCAGGGTGTACGACGCACCGTCCTTCGCCCAGTCGGTCTCCACCAGGTCGCTCGCGAAGTCGCGCGTCCCGAACAGCTCGTGCACGGTGAGCGGCGGCGCGGATGTGCGCGCCTGCCCGGACAGCGCGGGCCCGTACAGGACGAACAGGAGAACGGCGCAGAGACGTCGCGGGGAGAAACGGGGCATGGATGGTGACCGATCGTTCGAAGTGAGGTCCTAACTTAGCCTGTCATGGGCGGTAGTGGAGACCATACCTACCGCCCCTGACCGCCCTGCTGTTCTAGCCGCCGAAGCAGTACCCGCACCCCTTCTCCTGCGCCCCGCTCACGGCGATTACGCCTGACGGCACGACCTGAATGCCGGGTACGAGATTCGCCACCCAGTCCTGTTTCACGGCGTCGGCCTGCAGGCCCATCTTCTTGGCGACGATTCCCGAATAGACCGTGAGCGCCACGTTACAGATGCCGATCAGAACGCCCTTCGCGAGCAGCTCGTTCACGGCCATGCCCGGGAGCGGCAGCTCACCCGGCTTGGCATCAACCCAGAGGTTGCGGGTGGCGGGAGTATCGCCGTCGTTCACTTTCAGGAACTCGCCCCATTTGTACTTCGCCCACATCGGGCTCTGCATGCCGAGGGGAATGCCCGAGTGGCGCAGCACGACGACGGCCGTGTTGTCGGCGTCCGTGGTGCCGTATTGATCGTTGGCCGTGTTCAGGAACACTCGTGCCCACGCGAAGGCAAAGCCGCCGTTGGGCGCGGGAACGTCGAACACCATCTTGTGCTTCCCGTTCATCTTCGCGAGCCAGGCAGAGAACTGCGGATCGGCGGGCGAGCGGAGTGGAAGCTCCGCGAGCGCCTCACGCGGCTTCACTCCTGCCCCGCCAACAGTCAGTGCCGCAGCTCCAGCGGCGATGCGCCCCAGAAATCCGCGGCGATGAGTCACGAGGCGGCTCACATCGAACATGGCGTGCTCCTTTTCCGGTGACGGTTAGTGAGGATGGGCCGTTCGAGCCGCGCGCGTTGGATATGCCACATCCGGCGGCGCGTCGCCGTTCGGCCAATCGTTGAATTTTTCCGGGAAGTCCGGCCGCGGCTGCGCATCGACGAACCCGGCCACGTCGAAGGCGTCCTGATCGGCAAGGGTTCCCGGCGCATCGAATGGCATGTTGCTCTGGATAAACGCGGCGGCGGTCCGCACGCGCGCCATTCCCGCGCCAAGATTGTACGAATTGGCGCCCCAAGCCGGGGGAGCAAGCGGGGTCCCCTGTCCCGCGGCGCCATGGCATCGCGCACAGCCCTGCGCGAACAGCCGTCGACCGTGCGCGGTGTCGGCGCGTAACGCGCTCCATTTCGCGAGCTTGGCGCTCGCGGGCTGAGTCGGCGGCCCCACGGGGGTACCGGTCGACAGAAACGCGAAATAGGCGATGATGTCGCGCATCTCGCGTGCATCGGCCGCAAGCGGCTTTCCATTCATGCTGCGGCGAAAGCAATCGTTCACCCGATACTCGATGGTCTCGACCGACGCTGAGCGGCTGCGGTACTGCGGATAGCGCGCGAACACTCCCACCCAGCTGAAGCTCGCGCGCCGCCCCGCGTCGAGGTGGCAGCTCGCGCAGCGCAGCGCGTTCCCCACGCTCGCGGGCAGGCTGTCGCGCGTGTCCGTGAGCAGCGCGCGGCCGCGCCGAACGGATGCCCCGAGCGGTCCCGCGGGAATCGCGGAATCGGAGGGCCCCTCGAGCGCGACGCGCTGCGCGGATAGCGGGCTCGCCTCGAGCAGCAGCGCAACGACGATCCAGGCGCCGTGCGTCACAACAGCATTCCCGCGATCGTAGCCGAGAGAAAATTAGCCAAGGTACCCGCAAGCATGGCTCGAAATCCGAGCCGCGCAAGGTCGTGCTTGCGCTCGGGGGCGAGGGCGCCGATCCCGCCGATCTGAATTCCGATCGAGCTCAGATTCGCAAACCCACACAACGCGAACGTGGCGATCGTGAACGACACGGGTGCCAGCGATCCCCTGAGCGGCCCGAGTTGCGCGTACGCGATGAACTCGTTCAAGACCATGCGCGTGCCAAGGAGGGTACCGACGGTGCCGCTATCGTGCCAGGGCACGCCCATCAGCAGTGCGATGGGACGAAACATCCACGCGAGCACGCTCTGAAGGTCTGCCGGGAACCAGGCGATCAGGCCGTGCAGCCAGCCGAACAATCCGTTGACCAGCGCGATGAGCGCGATGAACGAGATCAACATGGCGATCACGTTCAACATGAGCTGCAGCCCGTCGGCGGTGCCGCGAGCGGCGGCGTCGAGCAGGTTCACATCGGTGCGAGGCACGCTGACGCGGACTTCTCCCAGGGTCTCGGGAGTTTCGGTTTCGGGTTCGAAGAGCTTGGCCATCATGATCGTGCCCGGGGCCGTCATGATCACCGCCGCGAGCAGATGCCGGGCCTCGATGCCGAACGCGATGTACGCCGCCATGATCGAGCCGGACACGTGCGCCATGCCCGCCGTCATCACGGTCATGAGCTCGGACTGGGTCATGGTGGGCAGAAACGGGCGCACGGTGAGCGGCGCTTCGGTTTGCCCCATGAAGATCGAGGCCGCCACATCGACGCTCTCGGCGCCGCTCGCCCGCATGAGGCGATGCATCGCGACGGCGAACGCCCGCACCACCAGCTGCATCACGCCGACGTAGTACAGAATGGCGAACAGCGCCGAAATGAAGATGATGGCGGGCAGCACTTGAAACGCGAACACCACACCCAGACTCGAATGCGGCTTGCCGATCTCTCCGAACACGAACTCCGATCCGGCATAGGAGAAACTCAGGATCTTCGTCACCACGTCGCCCAGGGCCCGAAACAGCTGCTGTCCGAATGGGATGCGAAGCACGAACACCGCGAAGCCGAGCTGCAGGCCCAGGCCCCAGACCACGATCCGCCATTTGATCGCGCTGCGGCGCCGAGAAAGCAGGATCGCGATCCCGACGAACACGACGAGCCCCAACACGCCTGAGAGACGCTCGATCAACGTGCGCGATGCGGCAGGCACGGTCTGCTGCGGCGGGGACACCGTAAGACTCTGCTGGACGCGGCTCCAGGCGAGCTCCGGACCTGCGACGAGGATCACAATCAGCGCGGTCAGAGCACCAAGGGCCAGCAGGATGCGTCGGAAGGAATTGGCTGGGGGAGGCATGCAGGCTGCAAACCTGCCGCCCGGCGGTTCAAAACGCAAAGTGTCGTCTTGCGCGAGCGAGCCGTGTTTCCTATCGATGTGGCGCGCCCCACCACCTCAAATCTGGAGGAGTACCGTGTTCACGAAACGCCTTGGGGCGGCAGCCGCTCTCGTTGTTCTGTTTTGCTCGGTCGCTCAGGCCTCGGCGCCGACCGCGCCGGCGCGGCCTGCGGCCGTCGCCCACGAGAAGCATGTGGAGATCAACCAGGCCATCGACGCCCTCGATAAGGCGCGCTGGCACCTGCAACATGCTTCGCACGATTTCGGCGGCCATCGCGTTGAGGCGATCGGCGCCATCGATGCAGCGCTCAATCAGCTCCACATGGCACTGCGCTACGATCGGTAGATCAGGGCGGTCGTAAGCGGTAATGGACGGTAACGGGCGGTAGGTGTTTACCACTCCCGCCCGTTACCGCCCAGGACCGCCTATTCCACCCACACCGTCTTCACATTCACGAACTCCCGCATCCCGAACTCCGACAGCTCCCGCCCGTATCCCGACCGCTTGACACCGCCGAACGGCAGGCGGGAATCGGATTGGACGATCGCATTCACGAACACACTGCCGGCGTCGAGCTCGACCGCAATCCGCTCGGCGCGAGCGCGGTCGGCCGTCCAGAGCGAAGCACCCAGTCCATAGGATGACATGTTCGCCAGCTGGATCGCGTGTCGCTCATCGCGCGCGCGGATCACCGCGGCTACCGGACCGAATGTCTCCTGATCGAATGCGGGTTGACCCGGAGCGACGGCGGTTAGAATCGTCGCTGGATAGTAGGCACCCGGTCCCTCCGGGATCGTGCCCCCAAACAGCAGCGCGGCTCCCTGCCGGCGCGATGCTTCGACTTGCGCGTGCAGGCTTTCGCGGAGATCGAGACGCGCCAGGGGCCCAATGCCCGTACCCGGAGCCAGGGGATCGCCCAACCTGGGTCGCTGCATCTCCGCCGCGAATCGGTCGAGAAACGCATCGGCGACCCCCTCTACCACGATAAAGCGTTTCGCCGCGATGCAGCTCTGACCGCTGTTGATGAGACGGGCTCGGGCGGCGTGGCGTGCGGCAGTGGCGAGGTCCGCGTCCGCGAGCACGACAAACGCATCGCTTCCCCCGAGCTCGAGGACCGATTTCTTGAGATGCCGGCCGGCGTGTTCCGCGACGCTCGCCCCGGCCCTCGGACTGCCGGTGAGCGTGACCGCGCGGATCCGGTCGTCGGCGATCAGCGACGCGATTGCCTCCGGTTCTACGAACACCGATTGAAATACGCCTTCGGGAAACCCGGCTTCGCGAAACAGCTCGACGAGCGCGTTGGCGCACTGCGGCACGTTCGGAGCGTGCTTGAGCAGCGCGGTGTTGCCCGCCATCAGCGCCGGTGCCGCAAACCGGAACACCTGCCAGAACGGGAAATTCCAGGGCATGATCGCGAGCACGGTGCCAAGCGGATCGAACCGTACGTAACTGTCCTTCGCTTCCGTCTTGCGTTCGTCGGGCGCGAGCATGACGTCGGCCTGAGCGGCGTAGTACTCGCACGCGCCCGCGCATTTCTCGGCTTCCGCCACGCCCTGCGCGAGCGGCTTGCCCATTTCGAGCGCCATGATGCGCGCGTATTGGTCCTTGCGTTCGCGGAGCAGACGAGCGG
>Ga0335079_10000432_pt1 | contig 48021 bp, 37 predicted proteins | sample Lox_Sample_33_FD_206719 | JGI IMG/M metagenome (GOLD analysis project Ga0335079, IMG submission 206719) | Soil microbial communities from Loxahatchee National Wildlife Refuge, Florida, United States - Lox_Sample_3.3 | ecosystem: Environmental > Terrestrial > Soil > Wetlands | place: USA...
GGCGTAACAAAGATGTCTGGACCGCGCTGCGCCTGGACGGCAGGAACAGTCGCAGCAAAGGTGAGAAACAGCTGGCACAACCCCAGGGTCAGAGAGAGTCGCGAACGCATGGCGTCCTCCAATGACAGTGTGGGAATCAGGGTAACTCTGGTCTTCCTCCCGAGGCAAGTTCGGCTTCTGGGGCCTGCCGCAATGCATCCAGAAACCTGTGCAAGTTCTTGCAGCATCAGAAGATCGGCTTGCCAGATTTCTTGATTTCTCCCCAGTTTTGCACAAGCGAGTTGGTGTACGATGCCCAAACCCTTAGGCTCCACAGGTTCCCAGTTTCCCAGAAGTTGGTTTTTCCTCCCGGGCCCAATAGTCAAAACTGAATAGCTTTGGAGAGATCCGATGACGGTGAAGAATTGCCCCGCTCGGTCCTTCCTGTTGTTTGTGCTTTTTCTGCCGCTACTCGTTGCTCTGGCGGCCGCACAAACCGACAAGAAAGATTCAAGTGCAAGCGCTGCCCCGAGTTCTGTAACTACCACGCCAATCCCCGCCACCATGTTTGACATGACTACGCACAGCGATGTGCTGACGGTCACTCCCTGGCCCACTCCGCAGATTTATGGGTTGCGCCTATGGGATACCAGCACAGGCTGGGGACAGATCAACACCGCAAAGGGTGTTTACGATTGGTCGACGCTCGACAGTTGGATTGCTGATGCAGGCACGCACAATGACCAACTGATCTATGTATTCGGTATGACACCGACCTGGGCAAGCTCAAAGCCCAAGGACACCACCTGCGACTACGGCGCCGGATTCTGCGATCCGCCCAACGACCTCAACTCGGATGGAACGGGCACCGATCAGCATTTCATCAACTTCCTGACTGCGATCGCGCAACACGCGCCCACCATCACGTATTGGGAAATGTGGAACACGCCGCACGACATCTATCAATGGACCGGAACCAACGCCCAGCTCGTGCGCATGGTGAAGGATGCGAATACGTACATCAAGAAATACATTCCCGGGGCAAAAATCATCTCACCCGCCAACGGCCAGCTGAACTATCCCTACCCCTCTTCGAACTGCACCATGGCCGACAAAATGGGCGGATACCTGGCAGCCGGGCTCGGCAAGTACATCGACATCATGGCGCTGCATACCTATTACACAGTCGTGCCGGAAAATATCGTGCCGGTGGTCCAGTGTTATCAGAGCACAATGCAGCAATACAACGTGAGTTCCCTACCGCTCTGGTCAACCGAAGGCGCATGGGGATTCAACACGGACCTTCCCAATACTTCGGATCAGGCGGGCTTCGTTGCGCGGCTTTATCTTCTGCTCTGGTCGAATGGCGTCGTGCGCCACTACTGGTACGCATGGGATGACGACAACACTGGCACCCTTTCGAACAACGGTGTGATCAATTCCGTCGGCATTGCGTACGAGCAAATTGAGGCATGGATGTCGGGCCGGACAATGAGCACGCCGTGCGCCGAGAGCAGCTCCGGCATCTGGACTTGCGGATTGACTGGGGCAAACGGCTATTCCGCACAAGCTGTGTGGAATCCAAACGGAAACACGAGTTACACGGCGCCAAGTGGATTCGTGAACTACCTCGATCTCACCGGGACTCAAACCAGTATCGCGAGTGGAGCGACCGTCACCATCGGCGTGGAGCCGATCTTGCTGCAGAACCAGGGGGCTACCCAAACCAACCCAAATTTCAGTATTTCGGAGCCGACTCCGTTTCCGGAAGTTGTCGTCGGAAGCTCAGGCACCAGCGGATCGATTTCGATTGCAGCGCAGAATGGCTTCACTGGAACTGTCTCGTTGAGTTGTCCGTCAACCTACGGAAGTGGCAGCTGCAGCGTTAGCCCGTCTTCAGTGAGCGTCTATCCCGCAACCGCTACGTTAGTCATCAACGGAACGAGTTTCGCCGCGGGCAGCTATCAACTGGCGATCCAGGGAACATCCGGCTCGCTGACAAATTCTCTGAATGTTCCATTCAACGTCGGAGATTTCTCGGTCGCTGGACCGACTTCGTTCAGCGCTGGCTCGTCCGGGCAGATGACGGCCAGCCTCACCATCACTTCTCTCTACAGCTTCAGCGGCCAGGTCAACGCGACTTGCGACGCTTCGGCGCTTTCCGGGGCACAATGCACTCTGAGCGCGGCAAATCCGATCACGCTTTCCAGCGGCGGAACCGTGCCCATCACCGCGACATTGATCGTGCCTACTACTGCGACCTCCGGGAATTACAACATCAACATCGACGTGCAGGGCACGTCGGGTACGCCAAGCCATACCTTGACGGTTCCCGTCACAGTAGGCCAACCAGTTCAGGACTTCGGCTTCGGTCCTTTCACGCCAACGACCCAGACCGTCTCCGCCGGACAGTCCGCTACTTACAACTTCAGCGTGACTCCGCTTGGCGGATCTTTTCCGAACGCGGTGTCTCTCTCATGCTCCGGACTACCCACGCTGACCCAATGCACCTTTAGCCCAAATCCGGTGACTCCGGGAGCCAACTCAGCCGCGGTGTCAATGACGATCACGACCGCAGCGGCGGCTTATCGCAGCCGTGCGGCTCTTATCTATGGACCATCTGCGGTTTTGTTCGGGGTCATCATACTGGCGGGTGGAAAACGAAAGTCACGCTCTCGCAATCGAAATCTACTGATCTGTCTCACTGGGCTTGTGGTGCTCGCTCTGTTGCTCACCTCGTGCGCGGGAGGAACCGGGACGAACGGCAACAACGTCACTCATCAGCAGCAGCAAGGAACCCAGCCGGGCACCTACACGATCACGGTTACAGGAACATCAGGCTCGCTGACGCACCAAGCCGGAACGGTGACGCTGGTGGTGAATCAGTAGCCCTGGCGGAATGTGGAGGGCGTACGCAAAAGTGCGCCCTCCACGCTAGCCAGCCATCCCTTTCGCGGGCCACGCCGTCTGACCGCCGGCGCGCTGATACGCGTAGTTTCCAATCTGTCCCGCGCGCGCCGCGGCTACTCCCGTCTCGACGGGCGCATTCGGTTCTTTACGGCTCTTCACGCAATCGAAAAAGTTCTCCATATGTGAGATCGTTCCGTCGCGATAGCTTCGCTCCTTGAGAACTGGATTCTGTTCTCCTGACGCGCCCTCGCGATGTACCGTAAAGCCTGAGCGGTTGATCTTCAGTGTCGCCTCGCTGCCGCGAAATTCCAATCCTCCGTCATCGATCGACGAATTCATCATGCCTTCGTACACCACATCGAAGCCCGGATACCGAAATGCCGCCTGAATGGTGTCCGGACAATCCCATTGATCAAAGACGTATTTGTCGGCAAGCATGAACGCGTGCTTTGGCTGATCGGATTTCATCGCCCAGTGCACGATATCGATCCAGTGCGTAAACAGGTCGGTCATTGCGCCTCCGCCAAAATTCCAGAACCAGCGCCAGTGATTGAACTTCTCGTCACTGTACGGCTGATCGGGCGCCGACCCTAACCACTGCTTCCAATCAAGCGCCTGCTGATCAATCGGCTTCTTCGGCCAGCTCCGGCCATAGTTTTGCCACCAATATGTGCGTACCTGAACGACACGTCCTAAACTCCCCGCCTGAATCAGATCGACGGCGTCGCGGAAATGCGTCCAACTGCGCTGCTGCATCCCGCATTGCAGGATTTGTTTGCTGTTACGCACAGCCCGCGTCAAAGTGGCGCCCTCTTCCAAAGTGTGGGTAACGGGCTTCTCCAAATACACATCCTTACCCGCCTTAAGGGCATCCACCGCCATCGGGACATGCCAATGATCCGGCGATCCTATGATCACCGCGTCAATGTCCTTCTCGAGAACTTCGCGGTAATCGAGATGTGTGGTGGCCAGTCCGTTGGAGCGATCCTTCACCGCCTCCCGGTGCGGCCCATAGACATCGCTTACGGCAACAATCTGGTATGCAGCAGTGGTCCGGTCAGCCGAATCCAGTAACCCTTTCATGCGGCCGCCGGCACCGATAACGCCAACACGAATCGTGTCGTTTGCACCAAACACGCGAGTGGACGCGAGCGCTGTCATTCCGCTCGCGATGATGAAGTTGCGCCGGGTGATCATTCGATAGCCCTCCAAAAGTGCGGAACGATCCTAACATCTGGGTCAAAGCCCTTTTCGCATCTCGATAGCGCCGCAGACAAGCCCCAGAAGATCGTTTTTCTTCGAGATGTTTACAAATTGCTGACACTGCCTTACCACGTGGTCTCTACGCTATCTTCGCTATCGGCGTGTGGCGTTCCGCCGACTCACAAGGACAATCAACTACATGAAACGAATCTCACCCTGTGTGGAAATCTGTGCGAAAACTCGCAAGAACCTTAGGCGCTGCAATCTTCTCTTGACGATCACCTTCTCGCTTTCTTGCCTTATCTCTGGGTCTCTCGTCGCTCAGCAGGCGGGATCGACGTTCCAGCCCAACGCTCTTGCCGGAGCGGGCAGCGTGATCGTTCACCCGCAGTTCGGAGGAATCATCTTCGGCTTCGACATCGACCCGAATGGCGGCGAAGGAATCCTGAGCGAAGCTAACGAACAGGCGGATGGCACGATCATCGCCGCAGTCGAAACATTCGACACCACGACGGGCAAAATCAAGAAGGTCGTTTCCAAGACACAGACGCAGGATGACTTTGTGACGTTGGGGATCAACGGCACCTCGGTCGCCCTGGTCGAGCGCGAACACGTAGTAAGCCTGTTCAATGTGCAGCGCAGTTTCAACGTGCTCAATCCAGTGGGCGCCAACAAGATCACGGGAAAATGGACGCCTCCCATCGATCAGCAGCACGTCATCAACGAGGTCAGCCGTGTCGACGGGAATCCCAACGTCGTTGTCTACGCGGTCGATACCAGCACCAAGATGCGCCCCCTGGTGTTCACTTCCAACGTTGCGGCCAACACCTTCAGCAAGACATTTGCAGTCCTCGACACGGATTTCAACTTCGAGCAGGCTCCTGAGATCGCCTACGACAACACCACGAATCAGGCGGTGCTCGGACATCAAAAAAACTCCCAGTTCATCGTGCCCCCGATGATTGGCTTGCTGGATCTGGGTACGGGAAAGTTCTCGAAATTCACTGGGCTTGGCCTCGGCGTGATTAACGGGATAGCCGTCGACCCACAGGACGGAATCGCATGCGCCACAAGCTCGTTCGACTCGTCCGTGCAGTTCTACACGCTTGCGACAACAAAAGGTGTCAGCGTACCCATGCCGGGAAATCCGAATAACTCGCTGTTCGCAGGACAGCACATCGCCTACGACTCTGTGAACAAGCTATTCCTTGTCGCGCAACCGTTCTCGAGCACAAGCACCGGGAGCAGCATTCAGGTGTTCGACACGAAGGGGAACCTTGTGGAATCGGTGAACGGACTGAGCTTCAATGGTGAGGGAAACGTCATTCCAGTCCACATCGCCATCAACCCGAGCAAGAGGACCGGATTCGTCGATGGACCGGCTACCGACGACACCGAGATTCAGTCGTTCTCTTATTAAACGAGCCTACGATCTCTACTGGGCGGTCAAGAAAATCGGCTTGTAGCCGATCGGCACGGTTGTTCCGCTCAGTGCGGTCTTAGTGTCGGTCAGATCGGTCTGCCATTTGTACGTCTGCGGATACGTGTAGTTCGAAGTCGTGCACGTACCATTGCTGCAAGACTGTGCCGTATCCCAGACGATCTGACCGTCATCCAAATTGCAGGTATAGACCGTTCCAGTCACCACGCATGCGCTGATGGTGTGGCCGAGGAGCCATCCAGCAACCGTGTCGTAAGCGGTGCCGCCGAGGTTACCTTGCAGACCGACGGGGGCATTGTCGTCCCAGGAATAAAGATACTGCCGCACCAGCCCGACACTGGCGCGCAACACGAGCTCGCGTGCGGCATAGCCGGCAAGCGTGTCCGTGTCGGTCACATCGTCGCTCGCCTTGATGCCATGCTCGCTATCCCACAACGGACGGTTGCTAAGGCCGTTCGTAGCCACCGCGGAAACGATATTCGAATATGTTTCCAGGAAGTTTTCCGGGACGAGATTCAGAGTACCGTTGCTGCGCATGTGCATGTTGACGATATCGAACGTCGCCGCACCCCCGGCCGCAAGGTAAGCCGGAAACCAGGTTTCGAGCGACCATACGTGTCCCGAGGGACTCAGGAGCTTGGCATTTGGATCGATCGAATTGATGATGGCCTTCGCATCCGAATTCATCCGGACCATCTGCGCTTGTGTTCCCGCAAAGTAGCACGAACAGTCTGGCTCGTTCCAAAGTTCGTAATACGAAATCTGGCCTTTGTAGCGCGTCACCAGAGCCGTCACGAAAGTCGAGAAGTAATTATCCGTACCGGTTCCGTCTGGATTCACATCGTTGGGCGGCGAGCAGCTATAGTCTGAAGGCGCGAGGCAATGCACATTGCCGCTTGGGATCGTTCCCGCGTAGTCGGGGGTATCCCCGAACGTATAGAGAATGTCGGCGTTCAGCGATTGCGCCATACCTACATAGCTATCGAGCAGTGACCAGTCGTACGAACCCTGCGCCGTGTTGATCTGTCCCCACTTCACCTTGTCGTCCCAAAGGCGGATCGCGCCGAGGGTTGCAGTTCGCCCCAAGCCGTCGGTAGGAGGCCATGTTGTGAAGAAGTTGAAGCTCGCACCAAGGAAGGTCTTCTGGATGCCAGTGGTGCTCACGGTCGTACAAGTGACTCCAACTGTAGTGACATTGTTATTAGCGGTCCCGCTGCCGCTCGTCACGGTGCAGGATTGCCCGGAGGGTTGGGTCTTCACCAAGACGCTGTAGGTACTGCCCGCGGCGATTTTCGTGGCAAAAGTAAACGTCCCATTCGCGGTCAAAGTGAGGTTGTCACTGCCATTATCTTGAAGTACGACTGACCCACTCGTGAGACCGGACAGGGTCCCCCCTACCGAATATGTAGAGGTGCTGCACGTGACACTCACCGTTGTCACATCGGCATTTGCGGTGCCAGTGCCGCTTCCGACAGAGCACGTCTGCGCCGACGGTTGCGTAAGGACAGTCACGTTGTAAGTGCTTCCCGCAGCGATTGCGGTGGCAAACGTGAATGATCCGTTTGCACTAATCGACAAATTGTCACCGCCATTGTCCTGCAACACCAGTCCGCTTCCGGACAAGCCCGACACCGTTCCACCGATCTTGTAGGTCACACTGCTACAAGTGACGCTCACAGTTGTCACATTGGCATTGGCCACTCCGCTGCCACCTGCCACCGAACAGGTCTGCGCGGGATTCGAAGGCTGCGTCAATACCGTCACGCTGTAGTTGCTACCTGCTGCCAAAGCAGTCAGGAAAGTAAAGGATCCGTTTGCACTGACGGCAAGATTGTCGCCGCCGTTGTCCTGGAGCATCAGTCCGGCGCCGGTTAACCCAGACACGGTTCCGCCTATGGTGTAGGTGGCACCCGTCGTCGTCGTGCAGACGACCTGTACGTTCGTGACGTTCGAATTTGCCATTCCGCTGCCGTTGTTGACCGTGCAATTCTGCGCCGGATTCGTGGGCTGGGTGGAGACGGTGACGCTGTAGGAGGTACCTCCGGGGACGGCGGACGCGAATGTGAAACTACCATTTCCATTCACGGAAAGGGCGCTTCCGCCATTATTCTGCAGGACGAGACCAGACCCCGAAAGGCCGGAGATAGTGCCGCCGATGGTGTAGGTAGGAGGCGGCGTGATGATTTTGCTCGAACCAGTTCCGCCGCTGCAAGACGTCAGTACCACTGCCAACACGACCAGCAAGGCAGGGAAAACCCACTTCAAACGACGCATCCTCGAACAGCCTCCGCAACGGCCGCGCGCGGTACACACACGTCGGCGGGATGTGGCCCGTGGTCTCCGGACTCTATGACAGCTGCCCTAACCCGTCAAGATGAAAGGGTTTGCAACCTGCACGAGTGGTGGGGTGTGTCGCGCAGATTTCAGAGAAGCCGGCTGAGTCGGGATGTTTGGGATTTTGTGCTTCCGACATGCAGGGCGGGTGCGCAAATGTATTTACATTGTCAAATTTGGTGGTCCGCCCGAGAACCATGCGCTTACCGACAAGCGGCCAGTGTTGCACTTGTTCTGTCACATACAGCAAGCGCAAATAGCAGCCCAGGTCTTGTTCGAGAACAACTTGCGCTCCCACGGACAGTGCCCGTACCAGACGGTCTCGTCCATGCACTGGGCCAAATCCAGCGTCATTCCTGTTCACAATCTTGTCACGAATTCGAACGGCAAGAAAAATCCGGCAAAAAACATATGGAGTATTTACTAAATCTGGAGTATGTTTTCCCGATCAAATCTGGAGCAAGGCCCAGTCTCACCGCCTGCTTCTGGGGATCTCTCGATCGCGCTGTTGCATGCTGCGGGTCTCGTGATCGACTCAGGTGAAAGTGAGGCCTTGGCTATCGAGAGGATCCGCCGTGAACTCTCCTTTGTGTCTCTCCATCCTGCTTGGATGCGCACTCATCACTCCTACGTTTGCTCAGACGTCGGGCCCTGTGACGAACCCGGCCGCGCCGACTTCAGCAACGACTTCTTCTGACGCCGGCGCTCCTGTGGGGCCTGCCGTGTTCGTCATTCCCGGCCCGCAGCGATCTTTCCTGCGAATGGCTGGCATCAGCCAGAAGGTCGGGCAAAGAGAGATCCTTTCGCTGCTTAGCCGGAATGTCTATATCCAGGGATACGAAGGAACGGATCATCCGACAGAATTCCTCATCCTCCTCCGGCGCTACGTCGTACAGGCCCGCGAACTCTCGGCGTTGGCCGCAAACTCAGGCATGGTTTTGCGCGCCAGCAATTGCGAAGATGCCAAACCGCTTCTTCGTATTCTCGGATATCGAACGCGCGCCAACTGCGGACAACCCGAGACGACCCTGCTCACGGAAGATCCCGAGCGGGCATTCCTCTCGATCGACTCCGGCTTCCCGCTGCCCGAACTCGAGCGCACCCTTCAGGGTGGCAAGCCGTTTGAATACGAATACATTTCTTCCGGCGTGCCGCTTCTCTTTGCTGGAAGCGACTGGACCATGGCCAGCAAGGGCAACTACACGGAGAACAGCCGCGATCTCCTCGACACCCTCCTGCACGACCCCTCTGTAGCTCGTCTCTATTGGGCTCTCTCACGCCTCGACCCCGGAACGGCCCGCTCGTTACAAGAGTCTGTTGGAATCCCGAAGCTCCTTCCTTATGCCGCCGTTTTGGACTTCTACGGCAGGGAGTTGTGTATCTCACATGGCAAGGTGAATGTCCCGGGAGGTCCTTCCGCGGAAGCCGCATGGAAAGATCTTGTCGGAGTAAGTCCCGCATCGGCGTCCGCATTCATCACCCGGCTGATTGCACGAGACAGGGGCTGGATGGCGGCTTACTTCGATGTGCTCGCGCGCGCGAACCCGTCGCAGCAGGCCTATTTCACCGACGCCCGTCACCTCCGTGTGTTCTACAACGCGCTTCGAACTCCCGATCCGTCTGCTAAAGCGACTCGTGGAACGTTCCGTCCAGCGCCCTCAATGTTGCTTCTCGCCACGCGTTTGCATTTCGACGACTCTGGCAAGCCCATCATTCCCGGCGGGCTTGATGAATGGAAAGAGATTCTTGTCTCAGGCCACAACGGCGCTCTGCTGCATCGATGGGCGAAGCAGTCAGGCAGACTCGAGAACCCAGATGACTTCATCCGCGCGATGTTCGCTCTGTCGCGGTCGGCATCGGAAAGCACGCCACTAGAAGCTTACATGGCGATCAGCGAACTCGAGAGCCGGCGTCCTGCTGACCGCCATCTGCAGCCCGCGACGGTTCGCTTACTGGCCAAGCACTTCGAAGACTACAGCGACCAATACCGGATTTTCTCGGAGTTTCCTGAACTCAGCGATGAATCGATCAATCTGTTCATGGAAACTGTGCAGCGGCTAAACAACGCTCCCATGGGTTACCGCGCGAATGCCTATGGCATCTTCCAGGCGAGTGTCGGAATCTGGCAGATCCTTGCGCGACAAGAGCAGATCTCCACTGCCCACCTGGATGAATCATTCAATCGCGTGGTCAGCCCGTTCACAGGAATTCGCTCGGCAGCGCAGCTATATGACGCTGGCCGCAATTCCCTGAGCGAAATCTTCCGCTTCTCCACGGGAAAACCGCAGGGGACGCAGGACGAGATCATCGAACTTCTTGCCGGACCCATCCAGTCCACTCCCGACGGAAAGCAGATGCACCACGAAGTTGCCAAACGCATCCGTTCCGTACTCGACGACCAGCGATTGGTCTCGCTCGACACGTTATTGACGATCGGGGACGGTCTTACCCAGCGGGCCAGCGGCAAGCGACCAGAAGAGTACGTTGCATTGGCGGCCGCCGAGACTCGCGAATTCGAAATGCCGCGTCCGATCTTCTCCGAGAGTGAACGCTATCAGTGGGCAGCGGGCGTCTATAACAACCATCACACCGACACCGAAATGCGCACCGATTTGCCGAAGCTCCTCAAGGCTCCTTCGACCTCCCACTCTCAATTGGAGGAAGCACGCGGACAACTGGCCTCGTTCCTGCGCGACACCTTGGTCGGTCTGAACTACGCTTATTACGAACCACCAGGCGCGCAGGCACTGCACACGAATCCGCTGTTTGTTCGTTCCCACGACTTCGCAGGAGAGACTGTTGGTGGAATGAAGAACCTCTGGCAAGCGCCTTCCCTTCTTGGTCAAGGCACGCCGGCGGGCGGTGGCGCTCATTTCGTAGGCTCGCTCGCAGACTTGCCTTACGCGCTTGCCGACATCGAGCAGGACTTCATCTCTCCCGAAAGCGTGCAGGCTCTGATCTGGAAGGAACTGGCACCGGAAATGTTGGCGGGCGCCGTGCTTCCGCGGTGGTGGAACGTCACTCCGATGGAACTGCACGCCATCGCGCTGTATCAACGATCCGGCGAAGAGCTCCTGACCGCTTCCGCACAGGACGAAGCTCTTCGCGCCAAAGTGCTTGCCATCCTGTCTGCAAGGATGCTGCCACGCGAGACACGCCAGATCGAATATGGCCTGCTGAACGGCCATACTGCGGATGTGATCACAGAGATGATGCCCGCCGACAATTTCTTTCTTGCAGCGGAATTCCTGCGAGGCAACGCGGACTATCCCGCCGCTCCTGCATCGGCGCTCCAGGAACTGCAGGAACTGTGCCGCCAGCATCCCGATCAGGTTAACTGGAACCGACTCTCGCGCGACTTTGGCACTCCCCATCCCAACCTCGCGCAAAGTGACGGTCTGGAACTGATCAACATTCCACCCATGCCGCCCTTTGCCGGACGCGCCAGCCGTTTCCTGGCGGAATCTCTCGACTCTCCCAACCTCTATTGGGCTCGTCTCGCCGATGAAGGGGGATACTCTCCGGTCATGCTCCACCACATAGTTCCGGAGATGACACGGGTAATGATCGAGAAAATTTTCGCTACCGACTTCGAGGACTGGCCTGCTTTGCTTCGAGCCATGCGCGAAGCCGGAACTGAATTCAAGCAGGGGAAATTGAATACGCCCGCGCGGCTCACGGCTCTGCCTTCATCTACATCGAACCAGACCACAGCACAGTAGGAACGGGCCACGGAGGATTTGATCGTCATGCTTAAGAAATTTTCTCTGGTAGTCATCATGGCTTTGCTTTTAGTCCTTGGAATGGGTACTCGTACCAAGGCGCAGAGCCCCGATATCCATGTCGTGGTCAACATGGTGCAGTTGAACGTGGCAGTTACCGACAAGAATGGCAACTACATCACAGGCCTCAAGCCCAAAGACTTCGTCATCTATGAGGATGGCATCATGGAGAAGTCGGCCACCTTCGCGGAAGGCGACGAGGCCGCTCGCCGCGTGGGCGAAAACGGAGAAGCCGAGTCCGTGATGGTGACCGCTCCGACCGACGGAAAGACATCCGGCGGAGGGCCTGAATCGTTTGACGCCATAATCAGCGGCGCTAACGTATTCGTCCTGTTCGACACCAGCGATTACATGTATCGAGGATTCGTATTCGCGCAGGATGCCATCAGCGACTTTATCCGCTCGCTCGGCAAAGCTGACAAGATCGCCTTCTATTCTTACAGCCGCGATATCTCGCGCGCGGCATCGCTCACTGGCGACCGTTCTGAACTGCTGCGCGCCGTCCGTTCCACAGTCGCAGGAGATCAGGCGGCCCTTTATAACGCTCTACTCCTCACATTGAAAGACGCGGCTCAAAACCAGGGCCGAAAGGTTGTCGTCGTTTTCTCCAACGGTCCCGACAATTCCAGCGTAGTTCCGCCTGAGGATGTCGCCGAATTCGCGCAGTCATCCGGTGTTTCGATTTACATGATCAGCACACAGGATGCCCGCCTGGAGCCAGTTTCGACCGCGGTGTTTGACCGCATGACCGCGGCAACGGGCGGTAAGGCTTATTTCGCCAAGAACTGGCGTGATGAGAGCAAGGCCTTCGCCTCGATACGCGACGATCTCGCCCATCTGTATTCCTTGAGTTACTACCCGAAAGCCAATGCGAATGCGGGCTGGCGCTCCATCAGTGTGAGACTCGTAGGAGAACGCCTGCGGAAGTACAAAGTCCGAACCCGCAACGGATATCGCCCGCAGCCGTCACGATTCTCCAGTGAACCGAGAACGACGACAATCACCGATGCGTTGCCGCAACCGGCGGGCAGTCACTAGCCGTCGCGCAGTAAACAACGCAATGCGTGCTCAGCGTTTCGCGTTGTGTCGCGAGCTATTTGACGCCTAGATCATCGTGCTCGTGGTAATTCGGATACGCCGGACGCTTTACTTGCGGCACCGGATGCTCTTTTAACTGCTGCATCACAACTTCGATCGCCTTTTCAAGTTGCGCGTCGTGTCCCTGGCGCCATGCGGCCGGGTCGAGATCGACATCGACATCCGGCGCGATGCCGTGGTTCTCGACCTCAAACTCACCATTCAGCCCAAAGAGAGCGATCCGCGGGGCTGTCACGTTCCCCCCGTCGATCAATTCCGGATATCCGCCAATTCCGACGAGGCCTCCCCACGTATTCTTTCCGACCAGCGGCCCGAGACCGGCTTTGCGGAAGTACCAGGGCAATGCATCGCCGCCCGATCCTGACATTTCGTTGATGATCATTACTTTGGGCCCGTAGATCGCCTCCGATGGACTGACCCAATCATGTCCTTCACGGCTCATCGCTGCGCTCATGAGCGGGCGTCGCAAATATTCGATGATGTAATCCGCCAGCTGTCCGCCTTCATTGAAGCGTTCGTCGATAATCGCCGCCTCTTTCCCCACTTGCGAGAAGAAGTAACGATTGAAGCTGGTGTAGCCGCCGCCAGCTGTATTTGGCACGTGAACGTACGCCACACGGCCGCCCGTTGCCTGATCCACGCGGCGGCGGTTGCTTTCAATCCAGTCAAGATGACGAAGATTCTCTTCGCTCTCGACCGGAATTACCGTAACGTCTCGCGAATCCTTCCCATCGGAGTTCGCGCCGACTTTGAGCACCACCTGCTTGCCCGCGGTCTCTTGGAAGAAGCTGAAGATGTTATCCGTTGCATGCAGATCGCGACCGTTGACCGCGAGGATGTAGTCACCTGTTTTAACATTCACCCCGGGCTGAGTCAGCGGGGCTTCATTCCCCGGATTCCAGTTTTCTCCGTTGTAAAGCTTCGCGACACGGTAGCGGCCATTCTCGAGGCTGTAGTCGGCGCCGAGCAGGCCTGTCTTGATTTTCTTGGTCTCCGGCTTTTCTCCACCGCCCACAAACATGTGCCCAACCGTGAGTTCTCCCAGGCATTCCTGGAAGAGATAGGTCAGTTCGTCACGAGACGCAATTCCGTCCAGATAAGGCGCGTACTTCTTCTTGGCTTTCTCCAGATCCAATCCGTGATGATGCGGATCGTAGAAGAAGTCCCGCTCGATTCTCCATGTCTCGTTATAGATCTGTTTCCACATGGCTCGCGGCTCAACATAGACTTCCCATCCGTCGAGTTTCAGCGGACCAAATCCGGGCTTCGGTGGGCCACCGCCGCCCGGTGTGTCATCGGGCGAGGCCGTGGCCCAGGTGTCTCCTTTGCGGTACAGAATCTTTTCGCCGTCGAAGGAAACGTTGAAGTCGTTCACGTCCTCGAGGATCTTGTCCACCTTGCGCTTGCTCAGATCAAACTTTTGGATCGTCTGCGAGATGTTCGGCTGATCATCTTCTGTGATCACTACAGGAGCTTCGGCGAGAAACAGAATCCCCGTTTTCCCGGTGTGCAGGTCAAGGTAGTTCTTGGCTGGAATCGGGAGTGACAGGATGCGCTGGCCGATGTTTTCAACGTCAATCTTCACAACGACTGGTTCGTCTTTCTTTTCGTCCTTGTCGTCTTTCGCCTTATCGGTAGCAGCAGCGTCGCTCGACTTCCCTTTCGCCTTGCCCTTGTCCTGATCCTTGGGCTTCTCTTTGTCCTTATCCTGGTCTGCCTTCTTCTCCTCTTTGGCCTTCTCCTCGTCGCTTTCGGGGGCCAAGGGAGATTTCTCGTCTTTGCTCAAGACCGCGACGTAGACATTGCGGGTAACGCGGTGCTCGTCGCTCGTCATGTCCAATCCCGCAGGAGTGAGCGCCGTGTTCGTCGAAGCCGTGAAATAGAGATATTTGCCGTTCTTGTCCCACACGGGATTCAGCGAATCGCTCATCCCATCTGTCACCTGATAGGACTTGCCCTGATCGAACGAATAAACGTAGATGGCGTGCAAGCGACTGGGAAGCTGCCTTGTGTAGGCGATCCACTTGCTATCCGGAGACCATGTCTGGCTGAACAGCGACGGGGCAAAATCGTCGAAGTAGGTTGTGTCGATCATCTTCGGCGTCGGCTTGTCCAAGTCGAGATACCACAACTGCAGCCGCTTGTCGGAATAGACGATCTTCTTGCTGTCGGGAGACCAAATCGGCCGATAGTAAAACGATGGTGGATTGCCGAGATTAATCTTCCGGACAGTCCCCAGTCCGTTCTGGTCGCGGATGGCCAGCTCGTATTCGCCGGATTCATCGGTGAAATATGCGATCGACTTTCCATCTGGAGACCACGTGGGATCGCGGTCTGCCACAGCGGGACTGTTCGTCAGATTCCGGATGTCGCCCTTGTCGGTCGGAACGGTGAAGATCTCGCCCCAAGCCTCGAAGACCGCGCGGGCGCCGGTCGGCGAAATTCCGTAGTTTTGAATCCGCTTGGGCTCGACCTTGGCGAAGTGCGGCCGAACCGCCGCCAGATCGCCGTCTATATGAATGCTGACGTTCTTTGCCTGATGCGTGTTCAAGTCGTACAGCTTGATCGCCCCGAATTGCTCGATGACAATCGCGTCCGGCCCCGCAGATGCGGTCTTGAAGTCCAGCCCGTCGCTGTGCAGAGCCTCAGCGACCTCTTTCGTTTTCGTATCGTAGGCAAACAAGCTGATAGGGCCGTTGCGATCCGACAGGAAATAAATGGTATCGCCGACCCACATCGGATGGTGATCGTCCGAACTTTCCCTGGGAACCTTGGCGATACTCGAATCTTTCAGATCGGCAATCCAGATCGGAGTCGTTTGTCCACCGCGATAGCGCTTCCAAGCCTGCTGCCATTTGGGGTGCGGAACGTATGCCAAATGAGATCCGTCCGGCGAAAACGATGCGTCCTCTGCAATCGGCAGCGGCACTGGAGTGGGCAGCCCACCATCCACCGAGACCTCGTACAGCTGATCTTCAAAGTGCATGAAGCTGTTGCCCCACGAGTTGAAGATGATCTTCTTGCCGTCGGGAGTCCATCCCGCGACATATTCCTCGGCGGGGTGATACGTCAGCCGCCGTGGCACTCCGCCGCTCGTAGGGATGACGTAAACGTCTAGATTTCCCTCGTACTCGCCGCTAAACGCAATCATCGAACCGTCCGGCGAGAACCGTGGGAGCGCCTCCACGCCTACACCCGACGTGAGTTGGCGCGCCTCTCCGCCGTCGCGGCTGACGATCCAAAGATCTCCTCCGTAGTTGAATACGATGTCTGTTTTGCTTACGGTCGGAAACCGCAACAACAGGGGCGGATTCGAGGGTGCAGCCTGCAGAAAGGTCGAGGCAACAAGAATCACGAGGACGGCAAAATGCTTGTGCATATATAGACTCCAGGTGACTGCGGGGAAGGGGAATCTTAGTGATGTATCCGACGGATCGTCAAGCGCGGCCCGACAGGCAGGAGATCATGTCACGAATCTGAGGGCTGAGCATGACGTCCGAACGTGCGCGGAACGCGGATTCCACAGAAGAGGGAGAGGAATTGGACCTCACTCCTTCTTCTTCCCTTTGCCCGGAAGGCTTGCAGGATTCTCATGCGTGCGTTCGCGGAAGCTGCCGCGCAGCCCGGACGCCAGTCCAACACTCGACTCCCCGAACTTGTCACGTAGCTTGTCCGCTGCAGCCAGTGCGTCTTTCCAACGCTGCTGACGGTTGCCGTCCAGGAGATCGATCTGCGCTCCTTGATTGCCGAAATGTGAGGCTTGCACGCCGAGCAATCGTACCTGGATTCCCTTCTTCCAGTTCTTCCTGAATAGCGCTCGCGCCTGCTCAAAGATTTCCGTGTCGAGTTGTGTAGGGCTCGGAAGCGAATGAGCGCGGGTGATTGTGGTGAAGTCCTGGTAGCGCAACTTTAACTGGATCGTGCGCGCATGAAAATTCGCCTCGCGCAATCTCCGTCCGACCATCTCTGACAACCGCATGAGCGTACACTCGAGTTTGGCAGGATCGGCCGTGTCTTCGTTGTACGTGTGCTCATGGCTGATCGACTTCGCGTCGATGTCTGCCCCCACTTCTGAATCAAACCAGCCGCCGGCATCTTCTCCGCGCGCTTTGCCGGCCAGCGCCAAGCCCCACTTTCCGAATCGCTCCTCGAGTTCCCCTTCTTCGAGCTTCGCGAGGTCGCCAACCTTCTTGATCCCGAGCGAATGGAGATGGCTCTCCATCACCTTCCCTACCCCGGGAATCTCACGGACGTCCAGCGGGGCCAGGAACTTCGACTCCTCTCCGCGAAGAATGTAGAGCACTCCATTCGGCTTTGCCTGGCCGGAAGAAACTTTCGCCATCAGGCGCGAACTTCCGATACCCACCGAACAATTCAGTCCGGTCTCGGCCTTCATACGTTGATGAAGATCGTGCGCAGCCTTGAGCGGCGGCCCCAGAAGGCGCTCCGTGCCGGTCATGTCGAGATAGGCCTCGTCGATCGACGCCATCTCTACCTGTGGCGTAAAAGCACTGAGGACTTTGTAAACCTTTTCCGAATGCTCGTGGTAACGCTCGGGATGGCCATCGACAAAGATGGCGTGCGGGCATTGCTTGGCGGCAGTGCGAAGCGGCATCGCGGAATGCACGCCAAACTTTCGTGCTTCGTACGACGCCGCGGAGACCACGCCACGCTCGTCGCGCTGCCCGCCGACGACAACCGCCTTTCCCTTCAACGAAGGATCGTACAACTCTTCGACCGACACGAAGAACGCATCCATGTCGACGTGGAAGATGGTTCGGGGAATTACCGGATGAAGTACGGCGGACATGCTACGGAATTCTAGCAGCCGAAACCTGGGGGTGATTCACGCGACAGCTTGTGACCATCATCACCGACCTAAGTGTTGTCGTGCCCTATACTGCGGCCGGGACTTTAAGTTTGACTATACGCGGAAGTGAGTGGTCTGCTTTCCCAGGGCAGGCACTGGACTGCACGAATACCGTACGGCGGGTAGCTCGGACCGTCGCCGCCGGTCTCCCCTCTTCGCTCTGCAGGCCTGGGATCTCACTTCCAGGGGATCCCTGAATGCGCAAGACTCTGCTTTTCTTCTTTACTCTCCTCTTAACTGCCGGGTGGCTGATCGGGTGCGGCGACAATGGCAAGAAGGTAACACCAACCACGAAAACGGTTGGCACGACGATCTTCATGCAGGAAGCAGGCTCCTATCTATTCGCCCCTCAAGTAGGAAAGTTTACGTTGACGGGCAACACGTTGTCGTTCACCTCTAGCAGCGTAATTGATCCGGCGACGAACCAGGCAGTCACCGCCGAGATCTATTCCATCGCCCTCTCAGCCGATTCCAAACAGGCGACGCTTGAGATCTACGGCGGTCTTGACGGCACCGACGGTCAGTGGGACATCTTTGTGGCAAATTCGGATGGTACTGGCAGTGCGGTGCAGATCACCAACGACACCAACGACAACCGGATGCCACAATTTTCTCCGGATGCTTCCAAGGTGATCTTCAACTCGGCACGCCTGATGGACGATGGCCTGCTGCACTCAATGTTCGTTACGCGCACCGTAGCCGGCAACGTCGAGACTGTGCTGCCTATGCCACTCGCCGCTTTCGGCACTTTTGCTCCAACGTACTCCCCGGATGGGACCAAGATTGCCGTTGAAGCTTGGGGCTATGACGCAAGCGAGACTTACTTCGATGGCATTGTTGTGATGAATGCAGACGGGAGCAATCCGCAACTCATCACGAATCCAGCGGGAGACACCGATTCCTATGATGAAACTCCTTCGTTCAGCGCTGATGGAACGAAGATCGCCTTCTCCCGCGACACCTATGATTCCGCCACCGAAACCGAATACGAGGACGTGTACATCATGAATTCGGATGGCACTGGTGCCACGAAGCTCACCGACAGTACAGCGATTTCCTTCGACCCATTAATGGTGAACTTAACCGGCGTGGGACAGAAGATTCTATTCAGCTCGAACAAAGACAACCTGACCGCAACGGGAAGCTCCGGCTTCGAGATCTACATGATGAACACAGATGGAACGGGAGTCACTCGTCTGACGACGAACTCCGTCTACGATGCCTTCTGTGGAGGATGGTATTCCAGTCCCGACGCGGCGGCAGCACGTCGCGCGAAGCGGAACATTCACGCTCGTCAGCCCCACATCGGTCACAACTATGGCCACGTTGTGAGGTGGTAGCCCTATCTATACTGAAATGTCATCCTGAGGCGCGACTTTTGCGCCTCAGGATCTATGCAGTTGCTGTCGAGTGAAATTGGGGAATTAAGCAGGCTCTTACTCTTGCATCGGGATCTTCACGCCCGTCTTTTTCGCAAACTGCTTCGCCTCGTCGTAGCCGGAGTCCGCGTGGCGGATGATGCCCATGCCCGGATCTGTCGTCAGCACACGTTCAATCCGCTTTGCCATCATCTCGGTGCCATCGGCAACTGTGACTTGCCCTGCATGGAGTGAGTAGCCGATACCGACCCCTCCACCGTTGTGAATCGAAACCCACGAAGCGCCTGCGGCCGTATTAACGAGGGCATTCAGTAGCGGCCAATCAGCGACTGCGTCGGTTCCGTCCTTCATGCTCTCGGTCTCGCGGAAGGGCGAAGCAACGGATCCGCAATCGAGATGGTCGCGGCCGATGACAATCGGAGCCTTGATCTTCCCTTTCTTCACCAGGTCGTTCATTGCAAGCCCGAACTGGGCGCGCTCGCCGTATCCTAGCCAGCAGATGCGCGCGGGGAGTCCCTGGAACTTGATGCGCTTGCGGGCCAGATCAATCCAGCGGCGGAGAATGCGGTTCTCCGGAAATAACTCAAGAACCAGATCGTCGGTGACGTGAATATCCGACGCTTCCCCTGACAGCGCAACCCATCGGAACGGACCTCGTCCTTCGCAGAACAGAGGACGAATGTAGGCAGGCACGAATCCCGGGAAGTCGTACGCATTCATCACCCCGCGCTGAAAGGCGTAGGTCCGGATGTTGTTTCCGTAATCGAACGTGACCGATCCCATCTTCTGCAGTCGCAGCATCCCTTCGACGTGGCGCGCCATCGCGTCGAGCGAGTTCTCTTCGTAAGCCTTGGGATCACGCTTGCGGAGTTCAAGGGCATGTTCCAACGTCATGCCGTTGGGAACATATCCATTCAGAGGGTCGTGCGCGGAGGTCTGGTCGGTCAGAATGTCAGGAACGACGCCACGTTCGGCGAGTTCGGGAATGATGTCAGCGCAATTGCCGACGAGCCCGACCGAGACGTTCTCTTTCTTGCGCACTGCGTTCTTCAGGATGCGCAATGCCTCGTCCAGGCTCGTCACCATGAAGTCGCAATATCCAGTCTTCAGACGCTTCTTGATGCGCTCGGGATCGACATCAATGCCCAGGAATGCTGCGCCGGTCATGGTGGCCGCGAGTGGCTGGGCTCCGCCCATTCCGCCCATCCCGCCGCTGACGATCAGTTTGCCAGAGAGGTCTCCGCCAAAATGCTTTTCGCCGGCCGCGGAGAAAGTCTCGAATGTTCCCTGCACGATTCCCTGCGAACCGATGTAGATCCAGCTTCCGGCCGTCATCTGGCCGTACATCATTAGTCCCGCGCGCTCGAGTTCGTTGAACTTCTCCCAGTTCGACCAATGTCCGACGAGATTGGAGTTGGCGATAAGAACTCGCGGGGCATGATCATGCGTCTTGAAAACACCGACAGGCTTTCCAGATTGCACCAGCAGCGTCTCGTCATTCTCGAGACTTTTCAGCGTCTCAACAATCGCGCGATAGGCTTCCCAGCTGCGGGCGGCGCGCCCGGTTCCTCCGTAAACAACGAGGTCTTTGGGGCGCTCGGCGACTTCCTCGTCGAGATTGTTCATCAGCATGCGCATGGCAGCTTCCTGCTGCCAGCTCTTGCAGGTGATCTGATTGCCGCGCGGCGCGCGAATGGAAGTTGGAGCTTGAATCTCTGTTTCGACGGGCATAAATCCATGGTACTTGGCGAAGGAATTGGTGACAAATGCACGCTTATCCGGTCGCGCCTAGCTTGCCCCTTGCCGGCATCTCGATACTCTGTCCAGCATTCGGCCAAATAAGGCGCTGTTCCATTCCAGCGGCGCTGAATGCGCGGAGAATGTCTTCCCTGCCTTCGGAAAAATGGGCCCATCCTTCAAAATGCGTCGGAACGATGTCCGCTCTCGAAAAGGCTTTGGCCGCCTGTACGGCTTCTTCTGAGGTCATCGTTAAATGGAAGGGCCCAACTTCAGGAACGCGCGCGGCACCAATGTGCAATACGGCGATCTCTACCGGATAGCGGCTCGCTACTTCTTCCACTCCCTCGTACCAGACGGTGTCCCCGGAAATGTACACGCTTCGCTCCGGAGAATCGGTAAAGAACAACACGAAGCCGACTACTGCGCCACGATCTTGACCAGCAGGCCCGTGACGAGCCGGTGTGGCGATCACTCTCAAAGTGCGATTGCCAGCCTCGATATCGTGCGACTCCCACGGCTTCATGCCGACGCTGTTTCCGCCCAGGCGTGCACCCCCTTCCGCAGTGGTGAGAACGAGTCTTGCGGATTTCAGCGCATCTCGTCCCGAGCGATCGAGATTGTCGGAATGATGGTCGTGACTCAGCAGCACATAGTCGAAAACAAGATCGTTCTTATCGACCGCGGGAGCGCTGAGCTTGTGAAGAGTTACAGGGCCGGATGGATAGTCCCCACCCGCGGGGTCGAAGGTCGGATCTGTGAGCAGCCGAACTCCGCCAAAGTCCAGCAACATCGTCGGACCGCCGACATAGGTCATCTGAATCGAATCGCGCATAGGAGTTGGATCACTCCTAGCGCAGTGGCGATTCTAAGGATTTTGTCTCTCTGGAATTTACCAGGAACTGTACGCGGTGCCGTCAATCGCGGTCGCATTCGAGGCGGAGTGCACGTCGATAACGCCGGAATCCTGCTGGTCGGGTGAAAGCAGAACTTCATCCTGCACGACTTCCCAGTTGGGTTCGCGGGTCATCGGATCGTCCGGAATTCTGGTGATGTAGCCCGCGCCTCGCAAGTCATCGAGGGATTGCGGGGCTTTCTGCTTGTCGAGGGTGTATCGCCAGATATCTTGTCGCAGCAGATTTAGGTCGGAGCGCAGGGCGCGTTCGCGGGCGGCGAGAATGGAACGGCTATAAGCTGGGATCGCGATCGCCATGAAAATCATGATCACGCTGATCACGATCACCAGTTCCAGCAGCGTGAACCCACGAGACGTTCCAAATCGTGGTCTGCGGGCCAGGCCTCTCGAGATCGAGTTGTGAGGCGGTCGACTCACCATGTGCTGTAGGCCTCGCCATCCAAAGCGGTTCCCGACGAAGCAGAATGTACTCGCAGGATGCCCGGCTGTTGCGGATCTACGGCGTTCGACAGATCCTCCTGCTCAGTCACCCAGTCCGCCTTCCCGGTCATGGGATCGGTTGGAAGAGCGTGGAGATAATTCGCGGTTACAAGATCATCCAGGCTTTGCGGAGACGCTCCTTTATCCAACTTGTACTGCTCGATGACGTTGTCGAGCGTGCTCAGGTTCTGCTTGAGGACTGACTCACGGGCTTCAATCACGTGGCGCTGGTAAAACGGCACGGCGACCGCGATGAGGATCATCATGATGCTGATGACGATCATGAGTTCCATCAGGGTGAACCCTGCGCGCTTGCCGCGTGCGGTCAGCCACGAGTTTTTGCGATTCAGCCGCATTTACCAGTCTTTATATTTCGTGCCGTCAAGGCCTGTGCCTTCGGACTTGGTATAGACGTCAAAGACACTCTGGCCGCCCCAGGAATCGGATTGGGGATCATCCTGCATCGAGCGCATGCCCCACTCCGTACTCTTGGTCATTGGATCGGTCGGTATGGCGCGAAGGAAGCGCAGTTTCTTGCCGCCCTGCACGTCAACACCTTTGACCAGCGTTTCGAGATCGGGCGGATAGTTCTGGCTATCGACTTTGGTCTGGAAAAGCTGCCGGTCGGCAGCGTCTTTGTAACGGTCAATGGCATCTCGCATCTCCCAGAGATCCTGGCGCAGTTGCTTCTCTTTTTCCCGCTGAATGGTGACGCGCGCCAATGGGAGCGCCATCATCGTGAGAATCGAGAGGATCGTGGCCGCGACGATCAATTCCAGGAGCGTGAAGCCGGAGCAGTGGCTCGTCTTTTTGCTGCGATACGTCATGGTTCCAGGCGTTCGAATCTCCGAGCGCACCTATCAAGTTTAGATGCATGCCGCCGAGGGTTTGCGGCTTGCGTGTGGCGTCCACCAAAGCAGACTCTATTGCATCTGCCTATTCTCACCCGGCGCTAAATGCCGGGTGCCATCAACTCTGTCGGTAGTCTGTATCCATTATCTGCCTACTGCACTGTGACGGACGCTTGCGCGCCATTCACGGTAATCGCTTGCAGGCCCGGATCGCGGGCTCCACCGCGGGTGATCGTCAGTGGCGTCTGTCCGTCGGTCTTTGCCATGAATGTAATCGTCACGATAGCACCCTGCCCTGAGACCCCGCCCGCGCCCGGAGGACGCGTAGCCGTGATCTGAGACTGGCCCATGCTCTCGTCTTCGCGATGAACGATGGCAACGGCCTGGCCGTCCTGCGACAGGAAACCGCCGTTGGAGACGTTCACCAGCTGCAGCATCTTCGGGTCATAGTTCAACTGAACCGGAACGGAGTACACGTTCTGCGCGCCGGAAATCAGCAGGTTCACGGCAAAGGTGTTGCCCTTCGTCGTCTGGATCGTAGGGGGATCAAACAGGAAATTCGGCGTGCCACTCGCCTGCCCTGCAGCCGGGGGCTGTCCCGCAGCCGGCTTTGCCGCAGCAGGATTCGCCGGAGCGATCGACGGCGATTGCCCGGCGGCCGGAGCAGGATTCCCTGCCGGAGCCGCTTGCGTGTGGGCATGGTGCAGCTCAATTGTCTGCGCCGTACCAATCTCGAGCGGCCGTTGATTCAGTTCGTTCACATCAGCGCCACGAATGATGTGGGGCACGATCGCGAACACGATTTCGTTTTCGGAATGATCTTGCGTAGTTTGCCCGAAGAGGTACTTCAGGATCGGAATCTGCGCGAGACCCGGAATACCCGCCAAAGACTTGGTCTGCTGGTCTTCCATGATGCCGCCGAGCAGGTTTGCCTCGCCGTCTTTCAGGCGAATCTCATGTTCGATCTTGCGCTGCCCAATGATGGGCTGGCTGATACCGCCGATGTTCTGCTGACCGGTGACGGCCGAAACGTCCATCGCGATCTTGAGCGTGACTTCCCCATTGGCGTGGACGCGCGGAGTGATGTCGATGTTGACGCCGACATCGAGATACTGGAACTGCGTGTTAACCAGCGGGTTGATACCCACGCCGCCAATACCAGGCTGGAAAGATCCGGTGGCTACGGGGACGCGGTCGCCGATCTTGAGCGACGCTTTCTGCCCGTCAAGCGCGCGGATCTGCGGATTCTGAATCAGCTTGGTGTCGCTGTTGCTCATCACCGCCGAGAGATTTGCCGACGGAATCGTGACTTGGAAATCGGTGGCGTTCAAGTTGCCCAGCGTGTTGAGGTTGATGCCATTGTTGCTGCTGCTGGTGGGCGTTGTTGTAGTCCCGGTCGTTGTGGTTGTGGTCGTCGTATTGGTGATGTTGTTCTGCAGCGTGACAGTCGCGCTGGTCGGGGGATTCAGGCCCAAGGTTCGCGAACGGTCTTTGCTGACCTGCATGACCGCGATATCAACAATGACTTCAGGCCGCGCTTTGTCGAGATCTTCCACCAGCTTTTCAGCGAGGGCGATCTGGTCCGGGGTGCCGCGAACGACCAGGGCGTTCTGCGAGAGCAACTGCTGCACGCGCTGAACGTCAAGCACGGCGCGAATTGCGTTGACCACGTCCTGCAGCTCGGTGGGCTGAGAGAGATTCGTCAAATAAAAAGTCTTGAGGACGCTTTGTTCCAGTTCCTTGCGCTTGGCCGGATTGTCGGTCGCGACAAAAATTGTGTTCGAGGTAACTGGGCGCCAGAAAGTCTTGGACTCGAGCGCGGTGATCTCCAGCGCTTCTTCGAGCGTGACCCCATTCAAATCAACGTTAATGACGCGCGGCGTGTAGTCAGGGTCAAAGAGCACGTTGACGCCGGCGAGCTGTCCGACCGTGCGATAGACCACATCGGACTTGGTGGACAACATCTTTACCGTGATCGGAATGTTCGAGATCGGGGCAAGTTCGATCGGCCCGGCGGCTTCACGGACCTTGCGCTGCAGGCCCGACGGCGGTCCGGCGGCCTGCGGCGGCGGGTTCTTCTGGTCGTTGATCATCTTCAGCGTGCGGTTCAACTCCTGCTGCGCGATGAAGAGTGATGGGTCAATGGAGAGAGCCTTTTGAAAGGCCGCGACCGCTTCGTCGAGTTTGCCGTCGTCGCGCAGTTTCTGACCTTGATGCACGATGGTCGCGGCGGCCTGGAAGCGAACTCGTTCGAACGCGGCGCGGTAGCGCAAATCCTTCGGCTTCAGGTTGTAGGCCTGCTTGTACAGGTCGAAGGCGGCCTCGTACTGTTGGCGAGCCTCGGCGTCCTGTCCTTTTGTGTACAGATCCTTGGCTTTGTCGGCGATGGCGGGGAGAGTCAGGGCCGCGACCAGTGACAGCAATAGGGCCGGGCGCATCAGGCGTCTCATTGAATGATCCTCACGAGATGGTCCTTTTGAAAGAAATTCGCCGGACAAGCAGGTTCCCCACGCTTCGGCGCGATCCCGCCGGACTTTTCGCGCGGGAAATCCACTCGACACAAAAAATAACTCGCGGTATCGCGATTATAGCATCGCACTTTCGGGCTTCCGAACCGGTTGGGTACACAGCAGTTACACTCTTTAGTCGCATGTACTAGTGGGGCGTGAATCCGGCCTCTGACCTCTGACCTCTGACCTCTGACCTCTGACCTCTGACCTCTGACCTCTGAAGGCTAACCCCGAACTCGGTTGAGTCAACCTCTGCTCGGCATCCCTCCTGCGACCGGCCGAAGTGCAAGGTTTGCTGATGTCCAAGGTCCGAAGTCCGAAGTCCGATTTCTGAGCTAAGATTGAAGTCAGACCAATCCTATGGCGCGTCAAAGTACACATCAGACGAAACCGAATCCGGAAAAGTCCCCCCGACGCGATCCTACCGCCAGTGGGCAGAGGGACGCTGCCGTTAATAGGATCGCTTCCCATAACTATTTCTTGCTGGAAAAATTTGAGGCGGGCGTCGCCTTGACGGGGACCGAGGTAAAGTCAATTCGAGGAGGGCGGGCCAATCTTAAAGATTCTTATGGGCTTATCAAGGATGGGGAGTTGTGGCTGCTGAACTGTCATATCAGTCCCTATGAGCACGGAAGCTATTCGAATCACGCCGCCCTGCGGACCCGAAAGCTGCTCATGCATAAGGAAGAGATCCAAAAACTAACCGGAAAAACGCAACAAAAGGGCCTCACATTGGTCCCGACGCGGATGTACTTCAAGAACGGTAAAGTAAAAATTGAACTTGCCCTGGCAAAGGGCAAGCAGCTATGGGACAAGCGCGAGACTGAACGCCGTCGGACCGCAGATAAAGAAGCGCGGGAAGCGGTGGCACGCGGAAAAGCGCGGGAATAGAGTCAAAAGATCAAGCATCAACCGCAAAGGACACAGAGGTCCACGAAGGAAGGCCTGTCAGAAGTGTTGATCTCAAATCCGATCGGCCTCCTGTTCAGGAGGCGTTGGCCCGCCTCGAACGTGAGTTAGCTTCCGCGCGACGGAGTGGAGTTTTTCTTCTCAAGATCATTCACGGCTATGGATCCACTGGGGCGGGCGGAGATATTCGCATCGCGGTGCAGAAGCGATTGCGCGAGATGACGGACTCCGGTGAGATTCGCGGATGTATCTTCGGTGAGAACTGGTCAAAGACCGACGAGGCTACCTGGACCTTGCTGAAACGGTCCCCGGAGTTGAAGTCCGACCCTCATCTTGGAAGGCGCAACCCGGGAATCACGATCGTAGTTTTCTAGAGCAGAGACCAGGGCCAGTGACGAATGCGCGGCGGACCCAGTCGGGCAGCCGATTCGTGACTGCGTAAGCAAGCCGGGCCAGCCCCCAATTACTGTTCCGCATCGGCTTTCAGATTTTGCAGGCCGTGCTCGAAATGCTGCCCCATCACGCGGTCCATATTTGTGAAGACGCTCATGAGCTTCATCATGAATAGATTGGGGCCAGTCATACTCCACGTCACGCGAGACCCTGATCCGTCCGGCTCGATGCGGAACGTATTGATGTTGCGGACGGCAAATGGTCTTTGCCAATCGACGGCAATCGTAACTGACCTGAGCGGATCGGATTCGGTAATGGTCATCAGCCCCTGGCCGCTATTGCCTGAGCCGCTCCATTTCGAAGTCGCACCTACGCCGCTGGTCGCGTCGGAAAAGGTCCGCTTCATCGTTGCGTCTTCACGATCCTGGGGCGCCCATCGAGGCCAATTGTGAAGATCATTGATAAGAGGAAACACTTTCTCGGGAGTCGCCTTGATGGTGACCATGCGTTCAACGTGAAATGTGCCAGGCTTGGTCGCGGCATAAATAAGAATGGCCCCAACCACCATCAGTACAACAAGCACAATCTTCAGGGCCATTCTCTTACTCCGAGAGTTTTTGAGTCCGCCTTCTCGCGCCACGACAAGGTCCCTTCGGTCGGAGAGCCTATGACCTTTCCCCTCACCCGTTTCGCGACGAACTACACTCCGGTGACCGGAGCCGGCACAACCGGCACAGGTTCCGGGGTCAGCGGCGGCGCTGGCGGCGCAGGCTCGATCGGCTTCATGGCCACAATCGGAACCAGCATTCTCTGCTGCCAATACGACACAGCAATTCCCCGCTGCCAGAAACGCGGAATCAACAACAAGAACAGAATGATCTGGCTCAGGATGAAGGCGCCAATGATGCTCTGTGGCGACACGACCTTGAGCCAAACCCACAATCCTGCAACCAAAATGATCGCGGCGACAATCGTGGCGACCACGTAGCTTACGAGCAAACGGCCCAGACTGCGGAAGGTGTGACGGAGGCCAGCGGCAATTGATTTTCTTACGGCACGCTGATCATTCAGCACCGCATCGGCTTCGGCAAGATCGAACCAGATACGAAGAATCGTCATCACCAGAAAAATCACGGCGAGCCCGGTCATCTGCAGTTCGAATGACAACAGTTCGTTTGTGCTCTCCCCGGCTTTCTTGACGATCGCGCCGTTGATGCCAAACAGTATTCCGGCGACGATGCCCATCACGATCCCGGCAATAATCATGATCCGGATGAACCGCCACAAGTTTCGACCGCAGGCTCGAAAGAAGTCTTCGCGCGGAAGGCGATAGGTGGACGAATAGCCAAGGAAAACTCCAGGCAGGAAGATCGCAGTCGCGAGGAAAAACAGGATCCCGAAGTAGAGCGCCGGCATCGTCATGCTCGCGGTGGATCCGAACTCCGGCCGCGCGATCATTTCGATCAGCACCGAGAGGTCGAATCCATGAAGCAGCTTTTCGCTGAGCAGGCTATGGTCGAGAATGCTGTGGGCGCTTTTCCGGAATGCCGCAGTGCCGAACCCCGCGAGGGTCAGGCTCATGAGCCAGAACCAGAAGATGTAGCGCTTATTGCGCATGACACGGCCAAGTCCGCTGCTCAGTAATCCTTTTTGATCTTCCATATCGAGTCCTTGTTGAGATTACCCAGTCTTAAACCGCCCACCACGCCATGGCCTGTCCGAGCCACTGCGTCACGAAAAGCCAATAGGTTGAAAGCTTCTGAGTCGGCTTGGAATTCGGCTCGACCACGTAGCTGTTATTGAAATCGTTGCGATCGATCTGGACGGTGTGATCCGGGTCGATTTCGGCCGAGACGACCTTCCCTTTCTTCTGATATGCAAAACGGGTCCAGCGGCTTTGGCCATCCCAGTGCTCACGAACTTTCTCGCCGTTGTCGAATTTGATTTCGACATCGACCGGCAACACGAAATCTTCTTTGCGGTGCACGGTGACATAGGACTGATACACCGTGTCATCTTTCGCTTTCTTATCCGCCTTCTTGTCCTTCTTCTCCTCGTACCAATTCACGGGGAAAGAATTTACGCTGAAGATTTCGTAGTCCAGAACACTTGATCCGTATACGGCCTGGTTGAAGTACCAGTGCAGGTCTTTTCCAGCCACTTCTTCAATCGTTTTGAGGAAGTCCTCTTTGGTCGGATGCGTGAAGCGGTACTTCATGAAGTAGGTACCCATCGCCTTGCCCATCGTGTCCTGCCCGATGATGCCTTCGAGCGTCAACAAGACGCTGGCCGTTTTTCCATACGTGATTCCAGCGTAGGAGTTGGAGTTCAGGTAAGCGTAGGCGTTCTCGGCCATAGGGTCGCGGTCGGCCACGCTCGTGTAATTCATCCTCTGCCCTTCGCGCTCGCCGAGGGTGATGCCGTGGTAGCCCAACATCGAAGTATTCTGGCCAAGAATGGAGTCAAGCACCTTGGCTTCGGTATAGCTGTTGATGCCTTCGTCCATCCAGGCATCCTCAAATTCGTTGGTGGCCACCATGCCGTACCAGTACTGGTGTCCGAACTCGTGTTCGACGACCAGTTCGACGAGGTGGACGCCTTCCGGAGCGAACCAACTCGTCTCCCCGGTAATGAACGTCGGATATTCCATACCGCCGGCCGCAGAGTCCGGCTCAGGATCGACCACCGTCAAAGTTTTATAAGGATAGGGCCCGTAGAATTTCTCGAACCGGTCGAGCGTGTCGCGAGTGATCTTCTCGTGCCGAGCTGCCTGGCTCCAGTGGGCGGGCTGCATCAGAAAGCGGAGCTTGATGGGTCCCATTTGCGCCTGATAGGTGCCCTCGAGAACCTTGTAACGCGGACTCACGGTCCACGCGAAGTCGTGGATATCGTCGCCGTGATAGGTAACCGTCTTTGTGTTGTCCGGATTGTTGACGTTGCTGACTTCAACTCCGCTGGCGCCGATTACTTCATTCTGGGGGACCGTAAGCTTCACGTCGTAGACGCCAAAGTCGGCAAAGAATTCGGTAGTGTTGTGATACTGGTGGCAATTCCATGCCCCGTGCCAGAAAACTCCAACCTTCGGGAACCACTGTCCGCCGAGCAGGAAATCGCGTTTCCATCCTGACCGAGCCTGGGTTTCAGGAAATTTAGTCTGAAACTTGATCTTGAACTGCACGAAGGCGCCGTTCGGGATCGGCTTGGCCAGTTTTAAATCGACGACCGTCTTGTCATCTTTATTGCCGTCATCGGGAGCGATGAATTGCAGGCTCCGGGTAAGATCGCCCTGGCCCACAACTTCGATGTTCTTGATGTCCTCGGAGCCGTAATACTTGTGCTGCCAATCAGCGTATGCAACGTCGCGGCTCCCCATCAGCTTGGAATCCCGGACGAATGTGGCCTTGGGCTGAAAAGCATTCTGATACAGATGGAACGGGAAGTGATCGAGCGCCTGCCCGGTCACGTTGTGATAGGTAAGAACCTCGTCGGCGTCGACAGAGTGTTTCGTGGCGTCGTATTTGGCCTCGATCTCATAGTGAACGACGCGCTGCGACATCGGTGTCGGCGAGTTAATCGCGCTCGTTGTATTGGGAATCGAAAGCGTGCCATTGGCCGCAGCCGCAGGCGCTTTGGCGGAAGCCGCGGCTTGCGGGGCGGCCTGTGCACTGTGGTTCACAAAAATGGCACAGCCGAGGGCAAGGATCGTCAGGACGGCAGGAACGTTCCATCGAGTCAGCATGTCTTGTTCACCTTGATACTTTGCGGCCTTGAATCATACAGCAGCGGCTCAGGCACCGTCACTGGAGGCCGGGATGGCAAGAATCACTACGGAGCATCGGGCGGAGTAGTTCGAAAAATCTGTGTATCGACCAGTTTGACCGCATTGAGGAGTAAAATGCGTGGCGCAGTGCGGTTCGCATCGTTGGAATCGGGGAGGAAGGGTCGATGAAAGCCGTTCAACAAGGAGATCTCAGCCTTCTACAGGAACCGGCCTCGCAGGAATTGCTGCGCTCGAAGATACCAGCGCGGCTGGCCTACGTCTGGACGGATGGTACGCCGCGTGTGGTACCAATCTGGTTTCACTGGAACGGACGCGAGATCGTCATGGCGAGTCCGCCGAAAGCCCCGAAGTTGAAGGCTCTGGCGAAGAATCCGAAAGTCTCCATGACCATCGACGACAATGAGTTCCCGCACCGGGTTCTGCTCATTCGGGGGACGGCGCGACTGGAATCGGTGAATGGAATCGTCCCGGAATATGAAGCCTGCGCGGCGAGATATTTCGATGAAAAGACCGCCGCTGGCTGGCTGAGCCAACTGCGCGGGATGGTTTCCTCGATGGTGCGGATCACCGTCACACCCGAGTGGGTGGGATTGCTGGACTTCAAGACTCGTTTTCCCAGCGCGTTAAGTGCGTAGATCGGGATATCCTCCAAGAATACGAAAGGTACGAAGGTCCACGAAGAAGGCTGCGGGGCTTCCCTGCCCTCCGCTTGCGCATTTGGCGCCTCGCCTACGATACTGGAAAGACAACAAATCCTTATGATCAAGCCAACCATTTGTATTTCCAAGCCTGCCGAAGTTGAAACCGAAGCGCTCGTAGCCGTTGTACTCGACCAGTCAAACTCTGCCGCTACTGATAAAGACAAGAAGCCTGAATTGAAAGTTGCGACTGCTGATGCGGCCGTCAGCGCTGCTGCTTCTGAATTGCTGGCAAGCGGCGAAGTCAGTGGACGCTTGTTTGAAACGAACCTGCTCTACAAGCCAGCCGGACTGAAGGCAAAAAGGCTGTTGCTGGTCTCCGGCGGCGGAGCCAAGAAATTTTCGAGTTATGAACTGCGACGGATCGCGGGAACCGCTGACCGCACGTTGAAGTCGCGCGGCATCCGCAGTTTCGCGTTCGTTTCCCCTTCAGGCATACCCGCCGAGGAAGCGGTTCGCGCCATCGTGGAAGGTTCAAACGTCGGGAATTTTGATCCCGACTACTACCGCAGCGACCGCAAGGATCAGAAGATCGATGCACTGACGATTGTCACCAGCGGCGACAAGGGCGGGCTTGAAAAGGCTGCGAGCGAAGCACAGATCATCGGGGATTCTCAGAACTTCACACGTGATTTGGTGAACGAGCCCTCGAACCGTATGACGCCGACAATCCTGGCCGACCGCGCGAAGAAAATGTGCGCGGAGGTTGGACTGAAGTGCGAAGTCTTCGGCCCGGACAAGATCAAAGAAATGAAGATGGGGGCATTCTGGAGCGTGGCGCAGGGATCGGACGAACCGCCAGCTCTCATCGTCATGAAATATGAGCCTGCAGGCGCGCCGGAGAAGCCTGTCGTTGGCCTGGTGGGAAAAGGAATTACGTTTGATACGGGCGGCATTTCCATCAAGCCCGCCGACGGAATGGAGAAGATGAAGTACGACATGGCCGGCGGCGCGACGATGATTGGGGCGATGCGCGCAATCGCGCTCCTGAAGCCGAAGGTCAAGGTTATCGGCATCGTGTGCGCAACAGAAAATATGCCTTCGGGCAAAGCGCAGAAGCCGGGCGACGTGCAGATTGCCATGTCGGGCAAATCGATCGAGATCATCAATACCGACGCGGAAGGCCGGCTCGTTCTGGCGGACGGTCTGCACTACGCAAAGCAACTGGGCTGCACGCACCTGGTGGACGCGGCAACGCTCACAGGCGCCGTCGTCGTTGCGCTGGGATTCAACAATGCCGGAATCTTCGCCAACGACGACGACATGTATAACCGCATCCACAACGCGAACGAGAAGGCGGGCGAGAAGATGTGGCGCATGCCGCTCGACGATGAATACAAAGAGCAGATTCGCTCCTCAATCGCCGACATCATGAACACGGGCGGACGCTGGGGCGGAGCCATTACAGCGGCGATGTTCCTTAAAGAATTTGCCGAGGATACGCCGTGGATTCACCTTGATATTGCCGGCACGGCGTGGATGGAGGATCAGAAGCCATGGATCGCGAAGGGTCCATCGGGGATCGCGCTACGCAGCCTGGTTGAATTTGTAAAAGGATTCGCAGCGTAGATACGTCGGCTGCCCGGAAAATGAGCGGCGCGGAACACGGCGCTGCTCGCGTTGAGCGAAATCAGCGCCGTTGCTATAATCATTGCGTCTCACACACGCTTGAAGCGTTGGGTTCGGTCACCTCGTCCCGCCAAAACGCTGAAGCGGACTGTCCTCGCAACCCGCAATCAAGTGGGTTCGAAAACGTGGCCAGGTAGCTCAGGTGGTAGAGCGCAGCCCTGAAAAGGCTGGCGTCGGCGGTTCAACTCCGTCCCTGGCCACCATCATTCAAAGAACTTAGCGGCCAAGAACTAAAATTTCAAGCCGCGACCCAAACCATGATTCTCACTGAACTCGCTCGGTGAGAAGGTGGATTCTGTCTCCCATTAGCTGCTCCAGGAACCCGCCTTGCGCATCCCGCATTACGGTCACTTCTGTTTCTTACTCTTTGTGCGAACATCTCTATGCTTGATAGTGGGTTCAACGGTCAGTAACACCACGTTCGCGTGAAGGCCCTTAGCAACATCAACAGCATTCACAATGTTCGCCCAAGCGAGATTGGGATTTGCTTGGACGTATACAACCCAGTTCGGACGAACCTTGAGCTCATTCTTCAAATCGGCGCCGAATCTGTCCCACGATGTTGGCTTGGAGTTGATATAGAACTCAGGTTTCACTCCCAGCCCCGCATCGAGTATTTGAACAACGACAGGGTCGCTAAGCGGGTCCGTCGTGGCCGAGGGGCCAGGTTTCAGAACCTTCACATACAATCCTCTCGCAGGATAGGGCTGCAAGACGACCATAAAGATGATGATGAGAATAACTAGAACCGGCGCTGCCCAGAGCGCAAACGCAGGAGGTGATGAGAATTGCCTGCGCAAGGGGAGTCGCTGCGCCCATTGAAAATTCTGACCAACACTTTCAGAATTCGAAATTCGAATACTTGATAAATGCGATTCCGTAGACCGTGCAGTGACTCCTAAGAGCACTAGGCTCGCGCCAAATGTGATGCTAAGGCCCGCGGCCCACAATATCGGATTCGCGTAATCCTCATAATCAGCCTTGTTTGTATAGACCAGTAGTCTTGGATGTCCAGGATCAAGGCACCCAGAGTTCGATTGAATATCAACGGCGAGCTCATATGTGCCGTCTACTCCGTCGAAGCTCCCTAGATAATCGGAGGGCTCCGATCCAATCCGTTTCTTCACTAGCTGCCCGTCCCTGTAAAGAGTCCAGTCGGCTTTGGGCAGGTGCATGTAAGCAGGGCAATTCGGATCAAAATATGATTCCCAGCCGGTTTCTATTCGAATTTGATACTGATCTTTGAGGTTGATTTTGAATGGGCCTTTTCTAATGTGGCCTGCCGCGAGGGACACAGGAGAGTCCACCGGCACGAAGGTGCGTGTATCGATCCATTGCTTGACCGTGGCAAAAGTTGCCAGGCCAAGTATCGCGAGTACGAGTCCGATAAGTACCCTCGCTGTGAAGAATGGACGACGCTCGGGAGATACTTTCCAATGGGCAGGTTCTGTCTCCCACTGAAAGCCCCCGGCCATTGGTCCAGTCGAAGTTAGCGATACTGTTTCCTCAGCGCGCTTTCTGTTTCTGATTTCGACAATTCCGCTCACTAGGAGCGCTGCGGCAATCGCGCCAAGGAACGTCGCGAACAGAGAGAGGGGCGGTCGATTTTCTGCGAAACTCCAGTAGGAAAGTGGCAGGATTGCCAGCCGCGGATGGCCGCCATTGAAACGACTGTTATCTTCTGGGAACTCGACATCCAGAACGAAGTGGCGCCCGGCTGGCACCGAGAAGTTTCCGAGGCCGCGGGCCTTGCTGAGCGTTCCTCCGCGCGATCCCTGGTCGCGCTCCGTCGAGCCGCTCGCCACGACTCTCCCCCTATCAGACAAAGTCCACGACGCACGAAGCTCGCGAACGCCGTTCTTGCGGCAGTAGTCAGACGTATAGCCGGTGAGGCACGAGACGCCTTCGTCATCAACCTGCGTCTCCACCTCGACAAAGATCCAGAAACCAGCGTCGAGATTTGTCTTGAACTCGGGGGAGCGGATGTGTCCCTGTGCAAGGGACACGGGCATGTCGAGCGGAACCCATGTTCGGGTAGCCATCCACCACTCCCAGCCACCGTAGACAGCCGCAGCGATGAGAATCAATGCCACGCCGATTCGGATTCTCAACAGAGTCCGTTTCAGAGTGGGCACTGACAGCACTAGCACGCCCGCGACGGTCAAAAGGCACCCAATCGCCAATTCATTGGCGGCGTACATCGGAACTTTTAGCGGAGACCAACTGGTTAGGAGAAAAGTGAGGGTGTCAAACAGGAGAGACAGGCCAGCGGCCAAAAGCGCATATCCGACCCATCTTCTGGGTGGTATCGCCATATTAGGCTTAGACTCCACATAGAATCCTCAGGTTCCGCGACCCTTTCGGGCAAGGGTACGAAAGTGACCCGCCAGTGACACTGTCCGCCACGTGGGCGGGTTTGGCAGTGCAGCAAAATCACCCCTGATGTGTGACTCCAATCATTGGTGTCCAATGGCACACAATTCCCCTTGACTCGTGGTGTCCAATGGAGTACAAGAGAATTGTGCAGACGGTCGTCGAGACGCCTACTTATCTCGCCGTTGCGAACAAACTATTTAGCGAGGAGGAGCGTGCGGACATCGTGGCACTTGTTGCAGCTGATCCAGAATCCGGAGACGTGATCCGCGGAACCGGCGGGTTTCGGAAGGTCCGAGTGGCACGCAAAGGAATGGGGAAGAGTGGCGGAGCGCGGGTTGTGTATATCTGGCGCAACGACAGATTCCCGGTTTTTCTGATCGCGGTTTTTCCGAAGAACGAGAAAGAAAACCTGACGATGGCAGAGCGCAACGCGCTGAAGAAACGTGCCGATAGTATTTTCGAGACGTACGGGAGGTAGCATGAAAACGCAATTCGAGCAGATGATGGATGGCCTTAACGACGTTGAGGCGTTCCTTGCTGGAGAGCAAGAAGGATTTAAGGCATATGTGCCCCAGGAAGTTGACGTCAAGGCGATCCGTAATCGACTGGGCATGACGCAAGCAAAATTCTCCGACACGTTTGGCTTCAGCCTTGACGCGATCAAGCACTGGGAGGGAGGCCGCAGGACCCCAGAAGCGCCAGCTCGCACATTGCTGACCGTGATCGATAAGAATCCCGCTGCCGTGCTCACTGCACTGAATCCCGCTGTGTTCGCTACCGCTGTCGGCTCTTCTAAGTCCACCACAGTCCACGCCCGCCGTCATAGAAAGAGTCGAACGTTTCGCGGCCCTACAAAACGAAAAACCTATTCTGCTGGAAGAAAAAGAATTACGAAGTGAGAGACGCTTTCGATCACAACGAACGCAGACTGAAATGGTAATTGTGTGCGCGAGCGTCGAGTTTTAACGACTTTTCGAAGACTTAGGCGGCCACCCAGAGTCACCTAAGTCGTTCACACTACAACATAAATCAACACTGAAAAGGCTGGCGTCGGCGGTTCAACTCCGTCCCTGGCCACCATCATTCCTTCTCCAAAGCCTATGCCCGGCCCGCGGTCGTTCGCGCGCTGTGAAGCCTGGCGGCGATTCTTACCAATCCGGCGAGCGAGTCTGCTTTCATTTTTTGCATGACCTGGCCGCGATGCGCTTTTACCGTGATCTCGCTGATGCCGAGTTCCCCGCCAATCTGTTTGTTCAAGAGGCCCGTCACAACCAACGCCATCACCTGTTGTTCTCGAGACGTCAGCAAGGCGTAACGGTTTCGGAGTTCCCGCAACTCTGCTTCTTGCTCCAGAGCGAGGCGGCTTCGTTCGAGGGATTGTCGAACCGCGCTCAATAACGCCTCGTCATTAAAGGGTTTCGTCAGAAATTCAACGGCTCCCGCCTTCATTGCCTGGACGGTTTTCGGAACATCGCCATAGCCGGTGATGAAGATGATCGGCATGTCGGTCCGTTCCATGACGAGGCGCTTCTGTAACTCAAGACCGTTCAGTCCGGGCAGCGAGATATCGAGGATGAGACAACTCGGAGCGAAAACTCGCGGACGTTCCAGGAACTCCTGCGCGGATGCAAATGTCTGAGGTTTCCAACCCTCGTTCTGAATCAACAGTTCCAGCGATTCGCGCACGGACACATCATCGTCAACAATGAACACGAAGGGTGTGGCCGTCATTGGTGAAGTTCCCATTTCAGAGGCTACTGTTCGCGGCGAATTCCCTTCCGATTGCCCAGAAATCGACCGTGTATTCATCAACTACCCCTGCAGCGCAGTATTGATGGCCGCAAGCAGGTCCGCGTCGCTGAATGGTTTGAGCAGAAATCCCGCCGGGCCTTGCTTAAGCACTCGATCACGAACTGTGTCATCTCGTTGGCCAGTGATAAAGATGGTGGGAACGCCCTGTCCACGGCGCCTCAACTCTTGGTAAAGTTCCGGACCGCTCATACCCGGCATCGCGATGTCGAGAATCAGACAGCCGGTCTCATCGACGGAACCCGATGACAGAAACTCTTCCGCTGATGAAAAAGCCTGCGCCGCAAATCCGAACTCCCTAAGCAGATCCGGCAGCGACTCGCGTACCGACTCATCATCATCAACTACGGATAGAAGGGGACGTCCGTTCCTGGTCGTGCCCTTAGAGGGCTCCATAACCGAAACAATGCGCCAGTCGAAGAAGGGGAGTCCATTGTACTTTGGTATCGCCTTTACCCCTCCTTAGCCGCAACTGTCTATCTTTAGGCCGCATCCTCTGTTGGATCGGTACCACCCACAAGAGTTTTCCCCTCGGATGAACTCTCTAGGACACAAGGGATCGCAAACGAAAATGTTGAACCATACCCCGCGTTCGCTGTGGCCCACAGACGTCCCTGATGGGCCTCGATAATCGACCGACTGGTAGAGAGTCCGATTCCCATCCCGTCATTCTTGGTCGTAAAGAACGGTTCGAAGATCTTGTCTGCGGCTTGAGGTGCAAAACCGATGCCTGAATCTCTCACGCTCAGCCGGATTTGATCTTCGCCACCGCGTTCGGTTTCGATGAGCATCTCTCTTGGGCGATCGGTGACTGTGCTCATTGCGTCTGTGGCGTTTCGCAGCAAGTTCAATATGACTTGCTGCAACTGGATCCGATCCCCGACGATGGATGGCAAGTCCTCAGCAAATTCACATCGCAGGACAATGTCACTTCTCTGTAAATCACTTAACGATAGCGCGATCACCTCGCGAGTAGCCTCATTCAGATCCAATGACTCCAGAGATGGTTCCTTCTTGCTGTAAAGCTTTCGCAAACGCGAGATTACGTCAGAGGCCCGGTTACCGTCGCGAATCGTGCGCCGGGCAGTTTCCCGAGCGCCATCGAGGTTTGGCGGATCAGCAGAAAGCATCCTCAAGCAGGTGCTCGCGTTGGTGACTACGCCGGAAAGTGGCTGGTTGACCTCGTGGGCGATTGACGCCGTCAGGACGCCGAGGCTTGTGATTTCTGCGACCCTCGCAAGCTCCGATCTTGCCTTGGAAAGAGCTTCTGCAGAGAGTTTTCGTTGCGTAATGTCCTCGGAAAGCGCCATCAGAAATCGTGGCACTCGCTCGGTGCCCGGTACCACCGAAACGTTGTTGCGGACCCACACGGGTTGGCCATCCTTGCGGCGGTACTGCTTCTCGATTTGAAATTGTTGGCGCTTTGCGTCAAGCAGTTCGCCGACCAGGTTTCGATTCTGTTCGAGGCTGTCTTCGTGGGTGATATCCAGGAAAGTGAGCTGCTGCAACTCATCCTCGGTATAGCCCAGCATCTTCTGATAAACGGGATTCGTAGCGATGAAGCGGCCGTTTAAGTCCGTAAGGGCAACTCCTACAGCGGAGTTCTCGAAAACAGATCGCCATCGCTGCTCGCTTCTTCCTAACTCCGCGTTAGCCGCGGCGAGTTCAGCGGTCCGTTCCGCCACCCGCCGATCGAGTTCATCGGCAATCCGCTTCTGTTCCCTTAGAAGTCCCGCTTCTCGCAGCCCGATCGAGGCCTGATTCGCAGCCACGCTCAGCAGAAGGCTCTCGCTCTGCCCAGGGAAATCGGCTCGGTCCGAGCCTACTACCATCATGCCCATCTCACCGTGCACACCCAGCGGTACCGGAAAGATTCCAAGATCCTCGTCCGCAAATCGATTTCCGCTTGCCGGCAGGGATTTTTCGCCATCGGTCCCCAACCACTCCATGAGTCGTTCGCTGAGCTGATGCGGAGGCATTCTCAGCTTCCACGAGTCAGCAACCCGCAGGATCTCCAAAGAGCCGGAACCGACCGGATTCTTGACGCGCGCATAAACGAAATTCAAATTGAGCATGTGAAGCAGCCCATCCAGCAAGACACGGACAATCTGCTGGGGCTCGTAGCCGCTCCAAACGGCGGGCAAAGCAAGCAGGCTGACTAGATCGTTGATGCAGCGCTGAAGGCGCCTGATTTCCTGGGCCGGATCTTCGACTTGCGCTTGCATGTCAGGCCGCCAATGATGGGTTACTCCGACGAGCAAGACGTTGCCGGAATTCTCGCAGGAACTGTTCCGGAGGAATATAGAAGGGATTTCGCTGCAGGATTCCGCCGATGATCACCATCGGATGGGTCCGCATGATGTCGATCACCTCGTCGCCACGAAATTGGCTGAGATGGTAGGTGCAAATGACCGCGTCTTCGTGACGGCGCCACACCTCATTCACACGCGACTCGAACTCAATGACATCGTCAACATGCGATTGATCTTTCACCGTCCAGTCCATGCGACAACAAATCCGACTGAGCGGGAACGCTCCCTTGGCGTTGCCGCTGGCCAGCTGCTCAAAGACCGCGATCATCCGATCCTGATCGAAGTGGCCATCCGGCAAATAGACCTCGGTGTTCACCCGAAGCTCCAATTGCCCACTCTGCTGCGCGGCTGCCGCGTCAATTCCTGCTTGCCCGAGCCGCCGCACGTGGTCGTCATTCTGGTCCGGATTCACCACGTGGATCGCCTTGTGGCCACACTGAAGCCCTTCTTTTATGAACGGGAGCAAGGTCCGATATTCTTCATCGTCGTTGTTAAAGAAAGCGCAGACATGGCGCGTCTCGTCGAGCTGGGAACCGGCAAAGGGAATGGGAGCGGTCATCTTCTTCATTGGCGTATCCCCACAGGATGGACAAGCGGCAACGGCTAAAGCGAGTGGGATAAGGATGCCTGACTCCGACGCAATTGTCCAACCGATACTTTGGTATTGGCCGATACGTTTGTCTAATAGATTTGGCGCCGCGCATCTGGCTTAATCGGGCGGAGAGCGATCGGAGGAACCATGAGCACCGCAACCATCTCCCCGACGATTCAACGCGAACCCGAACTCCTCGGACAAACTGTTCTGGTGATCGGCGGCAGCGCCGGTATTGGATTGGAAACCGCTCGCCGGGCACGCAATGAAGGAGCAAACGTAATCCTCACCGCCCGGAACCCCGAGCGCCTCAAGCAAGCCGCGAGTGAGGTTGATGCTGTGAGCATCGCAGCCTTTGATGCCGTCGACTTCAAGCTTATTGAGAACTTCTTCAATAGCCTGCCAGGCCCGGTGGACCATGTTTTGGTTACTGGTCCAGGTCCGTACTATGCGCCGCTGGAGGATTTCGACTTCGACAAAGCGCGCCACGACATCGAGGCCCATCTGTTGCTGCCCATGCACATCGCACGAATCGCTCGAAACAAGGTTCGGCCCGGAGGAACATTGCTTTTCATGGGTGGTACGGGCGGACGCAAAACGGTGAAGGGGCTTGTCCTCACCTCGGCACTCACAGCCGCGCTGCCGGCATTGACGAAAGGCCTCGCGCTCGAGATCGCACCCATTCGTGTCAACCTGATCGCCGCGGGCTTCGTGGATACACCATTGTCGGCGGAACTGCTCGGCAATGACCTCGAAAAACGCCGCGACCAGCTTCGCAATACGCTTCCCATTCGACGAGTCGTCGGGCCGGACGACGTGGCCGCCTTAGCTATACACATCATGACCAACACCGCCCTCACCGGCGCAACCTATGACATCGATGGCGGACAGCAGTTGGTTGCGGCTTAACTTCATCTTTCCACCCTACGTGCCGTAACGCTGAAACTAACGACCGAAAATTATCGAATCAGCTTAGATGAACAGGAGGACGAAATGGCAACTCTGCGTGTAGTTCACAATGACGAACCAGTGAGCGACAAAAGCACCGCAAGACTGGACATGAAGTTTGAGATCGTGGTCCTGCCAGTAACGGACGTGGACCGCGCCAAGGACTTCTATACAAGGCTTGGATGGCGGCTGGATGCCGACTACGACAGCGGCAAAGACTTCCGCGTGATCCAGTTCACGCCGCCGGGTTCCGGGTGCTCAGTGATCTTCGGCAAAAATGTTACTGGTGCCGCGCCCGGCTCTGCTCAGGGCCTCTACCTGATCGTGTCTGACATCGACGCCGCCCGCAAGAAGCTGCTGGGTCACGGTATTGAAGTCAGCGAGGTATTCCACGACGCCAGCGGCGTGTATGACGGGCCGGACGAGCCCTACCTGTTTGGGCGGCGGCGGGCGCAGGGAGCCGATCCCGAACACCGCAGCTACCGCTCCTTTGCCTCGTTCCATGATCCAGACGGTAATGGTTGGTTGCTGCAGGAGATCACCACGCGGCTGCCGGGTCGTATCGACTCCACCACGACGAACTACGCATCCGCGAACGACCTCGCAAGCGCGTTGCGGCGCGCGGAGGCCGCGCACGGGCAGCACGAAAAGCGCACTGGGCAACGAGACGAGAACTGGCCGGACTGGTACGCTGAATATATGGTTAGCGAACAGAACGGTCAGGAACCGCCGCAGTGAGACACTTCGACGCGATCATTATCGGGACGGGCCAGGCAGGTCCGTCCTTGGCCGCGCGTTTCTCGGCAGCGGGTAAAAGTGTAGCGATCATCGAACGTCACAAGTTCGGCGGCACGTGTGTGAATACGGGCTGCATCCCAACCAAGACGATGGTTTCCAGCGCATATGCGGCACATGTCGCCCGCCGCGGCGCGGAATACGGATTCAGCGCAAACGGGGATGTGCGGGTTGACATGAAACGCGTGAAAGCGCGCAAGGACGCGGTTTCCGGGCGTTCGAACAAAGGCGTAGAAGAATGGTTGTGCGGGCTGAAAAACTGCACGGTCATCCAGGGTCATGCCCGTTTTCAGTCGTCCAATACAGTCGCCGTCAACGATGAAGTTCTGGCAGGGGACAAAATCTACATCAATGTTGGCGGCCGCGCCTCCGTTCCCGACATGCCCGGGATACACGATGTCCCATTTCTCAATAACTCTTCGATGATGGATGTCGACTTCCTACCTGAGCATCTGGTCGTTGTCGGCGGAAGTTATATTGGGCTGGAATTTGCTCAGATGTATCGACGCTTCGGCAGCCAAGTCACCGTCGTGGAGATGGGACCGCGTCTCATCGGTCGCGAAGACGAAGACATTTCCCAGACTGTGCGCGAAATCCTGGAGGCGGAGGGAATTCAGGTTCGGCTGAATGCGAAATGCATCTCACTGGCGAAGAATGGCGCTGGGGTCTCCGTCCACGTTGACTGTGAAGATGGGACGCCGGACGTGGTGGGCACGCAAGTTCTGTTGGCCGTAGGACGTATCCCCAACACAAGGGATCTTGGCCTGGACAAAGCCGGCGTCGCCACCGATGACCGAGGCTACATTGTTGTCGACGATCAGCTACAAACCTCGGTGCCGGGGATTTGGGCTCTGGGCGACTGCAACGGGCGCGGCGCTTTTACGCACACTTCCTACAATGACTATGAGATCGTCGCCGACAATCTCTTTAACGCAGACCATCGGCGCATTTCAGACCGGATCCAGGCCTATGCCCTCTACATAGATCCACCGCTGGGCCGCTGTGGCATGACGGATGCCGAAATACGCAAGTCCGGACGGCGGGCACTCCGAACGAAATATCCCATGAGCCGGGTGAGCCGCGCTTATGAAAAAGCTGAAACGCAGGGGTTCATGAAGATCTGCGTTGATGCCGAGACAAAACAAATTCTCGGTGCCGCGATTCTTGGCACCGGGGGCGATGAAGTCATCCACGTTCTGCTAGACGTCATGTATGCGAAGGCGCCGTACACCGTGATTCAGCGGGCCATGCACATCCATCCGACCGTTGCCGAATACCTGCCAACCATCTTGTCCAAGCTGGAACCGTTCGATTAGTGGTGGAAATGTGACCACGCTGGGCGCTCGAGAGCGTGCGACGACTGCGAGCTAAGAAGAAGTTGACGCAATAAGCGGCTAATCCAATGAACGAGCATGAAGCGTTCTCCGATTCGATTTATGAGGAGCAGACACACTCGGCTGAGCGCGAGCTGGCTTCATTCATTGGCGCAGTGACGAAGATGTTTGGCCCGGAAGAGGCCCGTGCTTCGGCTGAGGACTGGCTCGAAGAGTCGGAGTTGCCAGATAGCCCTCCACTCTCGACCACCAGGGACTGGCGTTCGGTTACGATCGCTGCATCGGCTCGATTGGCCAGCCGAATCGATGCCGAGCAGTATCGGCAGAGATCCACCGCTGCTTAGGCCGACCTCAAAGCATCACCAATACCATCGTCCAATTGTTTCGATTCCACTTGTCTGGCTTGATACATGCAGACCAATTTATGAACGCACCCTCCTTGTTTCATCGAGGAACGGTCAAAAGGGGAAACTCCTGATGGCTGGCAACTTCAAGACCGAGTCATTGGACGTACGGCAAGATTCGGTACAGTCCGGAGCGGAGAGGTGATTGAAAGAGCTTGGGATCAGTCTTCCCGCGCCGCCCCAACCGTTCGGTACCTATGCGGAAGCTGTGCAGAGCGGGAATCTCCTATTTCTAACCGGCATGCTCCCCACCGAAGGCAGGACCGCAAGATTCGTAGGACGCTTAGGTGCCGAGATCGATATAGAAACCGGACGGAAAGCGGCGCAACTTGCGGCTCTCAATGCTCTTGCTGTTGTGCGTCAACATCTCGGATCTCTCGATCGCGTGACGCGCGTTGTACGACTTTCCGTTTCGGTTGCGACTGTCGGCGATGTGCGCGATCAGCCGAAAGTGGCGGACGGAGCGTCCGAGTTGCTGCAAAACGTTTTTGGTAAAGAAAAGAATCCGTGCCGCTCCGTGTATGGAGTAGCCAGCCTCCCTCTTGGTACACCAGTTGAACTGGAGCTCATCTTCGAGGTGTCACCATAGAGAAATGCGCCCAACTCCGTGGAGACCGAACGAAAGCACACCGATGGAAATCTCGAAATCGTCTGCTTGGCTACAGCGATTGCGGTTCGTCGTCGTCTTTACTATTGTCGCCGCCTCATCTCAGATGCTGGCTGCGGCGCAGAGAAAGGAATCTCCTGTGAGTTACCCTACTCTTCATCGCACCCTACAAGTCGATGGCCTGTCGATTTTCTACAGAGAAGCAGGACCCAAGAACGCACCCTTGCTCCTCCTGCTTCACGGCCTCCCATCTTCCTCGCGCATGTTCGAGCCGCTCTTCAGCCGGCTTTCAGAACACTATCACCTGATTGCGCCGGATTATCCCGGATTCGGGCACAGTGACTGGCCCGATCCCAAAAAGTTCGCATATACCTTCGATCACTACGCGGAGATCATGAACCACTTTACCGAGACGCTTGGACTGAAGAACTACACGCTCTACATGCAGGACTACGGCGGACCTGTTGGTTTTCGGATGGCATTGGCTCATCCTGAGCGAATCGAGGCGCTGATCGTGCAGGACGCGGTCGCGCACAACGAAGGCCTGGGGGCAAATTGGAAAACCCGCCGCACTTTTTGGGCGGATCGTGTTGCCAATGAGAGCGCGTTGCGCATAAATCTACTGTCACTTGCGACAACCCGCACCCGCCATGTAGGAAACGATCCGAATGTGGAGCGCTACGATCCGGACCTGTGGACCGACGAGTTCTATTTTCTCAACCAGCCGGGCCAGGATGAGATCCAGAGTGACCTTTTCTACGACTATCGAACGAACGTGGACTCGTACCCAAAATGGCAGGCATGGATGAAGGAAAAACAACCGAGACTGCTCGTCATTTGGGGGAAATATGATCTCTCATTTGATCCGGGTGAGCCTGAGCGTTATCGAAGTGATGTGCCGAATGCCGAGATTCACGTGTTGGATGCCGGTCACTTCGCCTTAGACACCGCCGCCGATGAAATCGCCGCACTGGTTGGTAACTTCATGGCTTCTCGGCAACTTCGGACGAAGCGCGCCGGCTAGAATCCGCAAGTGTGACTCAACTCGGTCGTCGAGTTGCCAGATGCAGGCCCACCGAAATCAACCACTATGATCCTCGACTTTGAAACCTGCTCCGGCGAATGAGCGCGCCGGAGCAGGCGTGTTTAGCGCTTCTGGTACGGGTGAAAGATGTAGTCTTTCGACTTCACGGCCGTATGACACGCCTGTCCGCAATTTGACAGGCTCTTCGGATCGGCCGTGAACTTGTCCGATGCGGCCTCGTAGTTGAAAACTGCGTACCCCCATCCGCCACTGTCCGCAAATCGCTTGCTGTCCTTCTCCATAACGAAAGCCTGGCTAAAGACGTCTGGCACATCTACGGCGAAAGGAGCCTCCGTGCTCTTCTTCGGTTTCCATTGCAGCTTCACAACCATGGAACCATCGGGGAACGACTGTCCATTGAGTGGAATGCCGGACTTGTAGGCCTTGATCATGGTGGGATTGCCGACTATCACCTTCAGTATTTCGTCCGTCCGAGCCGACGAGACTACGGCCCAGTCCTCATATCCCCTGAAGTCGGAGAATGCGATACCGCTTGGCGATTTCAACGAGTACTTGTCCTGTGCGTAAAGCGCCGTGACCACCAGTACCGCTAGCACAGCTACCACGCACGCACCGATCGGTAGACTAGCGATCCGTTTCACCGCGGTGCGTGTTTGTCCCTTCTGATCTTGTTGCTCTCCTGCGACAGACTTCGTCAGACGTTCGGACATGAGTATTCTCCTCGACGATAAGGGTCTTCGAAGCTCGGTCAACATACCTTTCGAGCGAAATCGATTAGGCCAAAGATCAAGGGAGCAAAACAATTAGACGATAGTATCGACACACCTCCGTATCACTCATACCGTCCAGGCACCGGTCTCGACGAAACTCCACGACCAGTGGCGGAGAATCTGGGTATCTTCGAACTTGCAGGTTCGTCTATCCTGTCGCAGGTCTGGATTGGACTTCTGACTATGGATCTGGCGAACGCTTCTGGAAACCGGCGCTGGTGGATTGTGGGTCTGCTCTTTACGGCGTCGTTGATCAACTACCTGGATCGCGCCGCCATTTCTTTTGCTCTGCCACTGATTTCGCGTGATTTCCAACTCACATCGGAAGGCAAGGGCTTGTTGCTCTCGTCCTTTTTCTGGTCTTACGCACTAATGCAGATCCCTGTCGGCTGGGGCGCGGACCGCCTCGATTTGCGTTGGCTCTATGCCGGGGCCTTCGCCCTCTGGTCGTTCGCGCAAGGGCTCACGGGATTTGCCGGCAGCCTGTCTGTTTTATTGGCGTTCCGGATTCTTCTCGGAGTGGGTGAATCCATTTATCTTCCCGGCGGAACGAAGATCGTGAGCCTGCTGTTCTCTCGAAAAGAACGCGGCCTGCCGTCGGGACTCTTCGACTTCGGTACCCGCACTGGATTGGTCCTCGAAGGCCTGTTGGTTCCATGGCTTCTCGTCCACTTTGGATGGCGGCGAACATTTGTCATTCTGGGTTTCACGGCGCTCGTCTGGATTGCGCCCTGGCTCCGCATCTTTCCTCGCGGATTGAGAGGAACGAGATCTAACACCGCGCATGATGTCGGATGGCGTTCCGTTGGCCGTTCCCTGCTCGACCGAAATCTTCTAGGGATATGCCTCGGTTTCTTTTGCTTTGATTATTACTGGTATGTGCTGGTGACGTGGCTTCCAGATTACTTGGTCACTGTGCGCCAACTGAGCATCGTCCGGGCGGGCTTTTACGCATCGCTCGCATTCTTCACCTTCGGCATTGCCGAGCCAATCGGAGGATGGATCGCCGACAGCTTGATCCGCAAAGGGTGGAATGAAACCTCTACCCGCAAAGGAATTGTCGTCGTCGCTTTCAGCATGGGCGCGTTTCTGATCGGAGCGATGCGAACTGCCCACACCGGAATCGCAATTGGACTGCTGATCGGAGCGTCTTTGGTGGGGCTTGCGACCGGAAACCTTCTGGCGATTCTGCAGTCGTGCGCGCCCGCCGAGGGAGTAGGGATATGGACTGGGGCCGAGAATTTCGCCGGGAACCTGGCTGGAATCATTGCTCCTCTGGCGGTTGGATTCTTGATCAAGTCGCGCGGCTCCTACGTACCCGGTTTTGAACTCGCATCCCTAATTCTGTTTGCAGGAGTGCTCGCCTACTGGTTCGTCGTAGGCGATTTGCGGCCAAAGGCACAGGAAGGCCCGCATCTTTAAGAGTGCGATGGCCCGCGCACATAGGATTCGTTGAGCGCTTGCACAGAGCTGCAGCCGAGCAGCTTGAGACAACGCTCCAGATCGGCGCGAAATATCTCCAGCACGTGTGTGACGCCGGCCTCTCCTCCTGCCGCCAAGCCGTAGGCAAACGCTCTTCCGCAAAGCACGGCGCGCGCTCCGAGGCACAAAGCTTTGATGATGTCGGATCCGCGGCGAATTCCGCTGTCCATCAGGACTTCGGCCTGATGATTGACCTCTGCAACGATCTCAGGAAGAACCTGCACACTGGCCGGGACACTGTCGAGTTGGCGCCCGCCATGGTTGGAAACGACGACAGCGGCGGCGCCATAATCCAGAGATCGTCTTGCGTCTTCCGCGCATAGAACGCCCTTAATGACTATCGGGCCTTTCCAGAGTGCGCGGATCCAGTCCATATCCCGCCAGGAAAACGCTTCGCGCTTCATCGCGGTGTGCGCGTCGCGAACGCGGAGCACCCCCGTTTCCGGATTGACGATGTTCGGCATGTCGGGAAGACCGCCATCGAACAGAAACCTCGCCAACCAGCGCGGGCGAGCCAGCACCTGTGGCGCAAAGGGGATCTTCGACCACAGATTGCCGCGCAGAAGCTGCTCCATTCCGTCGCGCGCTTCACGCTCGCGATATCCAATGACGGTCGAATCGATCGTGATCACCAGGACCGAATACCC
>Ga0335079_10000433_pt1 | contig 48008 bp, 39 predicted proteins | sample Lox_Sample_33_FD_206719 | JGI IMG/M metagenome (GOLD analysis project Ga0335079, IMG submission 206719) | Soil microbial communities from Loxahatchee National Wildlife Refuge, Florida, United States - Lox_Sample_3.3 | ecosystem: Environmental > Terrestrial > Soil > Wetlands | place: USA...
ATGACGCCGCCCTTGGAGGCACCGTATGCGACGCGCCCCTCGTTGCCGAGAATTCCGGATACCGATGCGATGTTGACGATGGAACCGGCCTTCCGCCCGACCATTCGCTTCGCGACTTCACGGGACACCAGGAAACTGCCGATGAGGTTCACCTCGAGAATTTTTCGGAACAGGTCTGCGCTGGTGTAGAGCGAGGACACATCTCGCCCAATACCCGCGGAATTCACGACGCCCGCGATTGGCCCGAACTCGTCCTCGCAGGCCGCTATCGACCTGATAACCGCGGCCTCGTCCGATACGTCCAGTGGCTCGAAGCGCACCCGGTCGGCGTTCGCCTTCAACGCTTCCCGGCAACGCTCGAGATTCCCGCGACTCTGATCGGCAACGATTGCCCGATGGCCCGCCAGCAGCAAAGCATCGACGATGGCGCGGCCAATACCCGAAGCTCCGCCGGTCACAAATACCGCCTGTCGTTCCAGCATCGTGTCACCTCGCTTTCGCCGGTCCATGAGCGCTAGACTATCTTTCAACAGGGCAGGGAGGTTTGCCATGCGAATTAAGCATGCCGCCAAATCGGCCGCCGTGGCGCGGACGCTGCTTTCGGCGGTGCTGGTCGCTATCCTGCTGTCGAGCGGTGGAGCCTCGATCGCCCAGACCGCGAACTTCAGTGTGGACTTTTCTTGGTCGGGAACTGCGGCATGTTTCGACCCGCAGTCACCGCCATTCTCTTTGATGGGTGTTCCCGCCGGGACAAAGCGGCTCAAATTCGCGATGCGCGACCTCGATGCCCCCAACTTTCAACACGGCGGCGGGACCGTTCCCTATCAGGGTCAGAATCAAATTGCTCGCGGTGCTTTTTCATATCGAGGCCCCTGTCCGCCCCAGGGGCAGCATAGGTATCAATGGACCGTCGAGGCCCAGGATGATGCAGGAGGGACGCTCGCGACCGCCACGGTCACCAAAGAGTTTCCGCCGCGCTAGGGCCGTTACGGCACGAGGGCCGTCAGAGATTGCTTTGTCGGCAATTTTCCTGACCGCGGCTCTCGCGGCGTGCTCGGCGGAAGCGCCAAGCGGAGAAGCTTCGCCCGAGCAGTCCATCTGCGTCGGATATGGATTCGCCCCGAGTACAGATGCCTTTAACTCGTGCATCGCCCAGTTCACCCAGCTGGTCCAGGGGCAACGGGATAGCCAGGGCCACTGCGAAGCAGTGAGTCAGCAGGCGCTCAGGACGACGCAGTTCGGCACTTTCTCACGAGGATTTGCCGCGTCGGTATTGGAAGCTGATGCCGATTACCGCTTCTGCCTCACCGAGAATGCGGCGCCTGCGGTCAAGCTTGAATTGCCGACCGGACAGACGGTGACCTGTCAGCAAGTCGAAAATCACATTCGTTGTGAATAGCATGTATCCTCCCTTCCTCCATTTGTGAGGCGCATCGCATCCGGATAGTATGAAGTCGACCCAAAAAGTGCCGTGACTGGAAACTTCGCTCGCTAGCGAGGTCATGACAAACCCGATCGAGATCGCACGCCCCAACGCCTTGGGCCGCCGTTCGTTGTTACAGGCGACGTTGACGGCGGCGTTCCTCGCCCGCTGTCTCACGGATGCCCGCGCGGAGAGCCCGATTGGCAGCGTAGCGGCTGTGAGAGGAGACGTATTCAAGGAGGTGCGCGCCGAGCACATGGCGCTCGCCGCGGCGGCGCCGCTCTTTGTCGGGGATGTGGTGGGTACGGGGCGGGTCTCGCGAGCTACGCTGCGGCTCGGGGCGGACACCGTCGTCCTCATGGGTGCTGATGTACTGCTTACGATAGATAGTTTCTTGGCGGACGCGGGCGGCGAGATCACGCTGCAATCGGGACCGATCCTCTACGATCACGACGGCGGCGCCGCGCCGATGAGAATTCGGAGCACATTCGGTCAGATTGCGGTGCGCGGGACTCGTTTCTTTGCCGGGCCCAGCGCCGGCGTCTTCGGCGTGTTCGTTGAACGCGGCAGCGTTGAGGTCACGACTACGGGTGGACGCGTCATAGTGGAAGCCGGCCAGGGCACGAATATCGCGCAGATTGGCGCCAATCCGACGCCGGCTGCACCTTGGAAGCCCGAGCGAATTCGTGCCGCGTTGGAAAGCGTCCAATAGCTCATGAACGCGGCGCTGACCCCTTCGGCGCAGGACAAACCGGCGGATCGTCAAGCTTGGCGATGACTAACCCCTGGATAATGCGCCACTTGCCTCTGCTCGCAGGCGCGGGAATGGTCGCGGTTCTCGTGGCCGCGCTGTTTCTGATTCCGACCGACTGGCGCGAAAATCTTCGCGAGACCGGTTTCGATCTCGTCCTAGCAATGGATCAGCGCGTGCATCCGCTGGCAACCGCCGCTGGACAGAAGCGAGTTGTTGTTATCGACATCGACGACCGGTCTCTTGAGATGCTGGGGCCGTGGCCTTGGCCGAGAGACATGATCGCGAAGCTCATCGATGCTACCGCGAAAGCCAAACCGGCCGCTGTGGCGGTGGACATCCTCTTCGCGGAGCCCGACGAGCGGTCGCCCGCCGCGCTGGCGCGCCGACTGGGGGCGCTGACCGGCCGTCCCGAATTGAACGCGCTCGCCGCCGAGTTGACGGACTATGATGGCAACCTTGCTGACGCAGAGACCGGCGTGCCGTTGGTGCTCGGCTATGTGCTGAGCCCCGAACCATCCCAAAACTTTCCGCACACGCCTCTGGCAATAAGGGGCTCTCCCTCCTTTGATGGTCTTTGGGGGGCTCCCGGTGCGGTCGGTCCTATCCCCACTCTGGCGGGGAACGCCAGGGGTATCGGCGCCCTGTCATTGCCGGCAAACAGTGATGGGGTAGTCCGATATGTTCCGCTCTTGGTTTCAGTCGGTGGAAATATTCTGCCGGGTCTTGCGCTGGAGGCCGGTCGATTGGCGCGAGGGACGGCCTCTTACCTGCTCGATTCCAATCCTCCGACTCTCGTAACCGCGGATCTAAGAATTCCTTTCCCCGACAATGGACTCCTGCGGCTGCTGCCGATCGCCCCGCAAATGCGAGCCGCGCGAACCATTTCCGCGGTCGATATTATCGATGCCCCCGAGGTTGCCGCACGCCTCGACGGCGCGGTGATCTTCGTCGGAGGCTCTGCGCCCGAGCTCGGCGGCCTTCGTCCCACGGTGACCGACGCACTGACCCCATCGGTTCAGATACAGGCGGACGCCATGACGCAGATCTTTGCCGGGCGCTTTCCTCGTCCGCTGGCCCATGCCGGATCGGTCAATATTCTGCTGATTTTCGGCCTGGCCCTAGTCTCGATCTTCACGGCCACCCGGCTCGCTCCGTGGGCCGGCATGCTCATCTTCCTCGGCGCCATTCTGCTCGTTTGGACGGCCGCGACCGTCGGCTCGATCGTCAGTGACCGTCTGACGGACCCGCTCACTCCTTCCCTCATCGCGGCGGGCGTCTTCGTTGCTGCTTCGGTCACGTCATTCGGACTCGCTCATCGGCGCGAATTGCTCGTCCGGCGGCGGTTCGAACAGCGCCTCGCCCCGGCGATTGTACGGCGTATCGTCGATAACCCTGCGCTGGTGAAGCTCACGGGCGAGCGTCGAGAGATCACCTCCCTCTTCACCGACATCGAAGGTCTCACCTCGATGACGCATCGCGCCGATCCGCAGGAGCTTGTGGGGATGCTCGATGTATATTTCGAGAGGATAACCGCGATTGTCGTGGCGCATGGCGGAATGGTCGACAAGATCGTTGGCGACGCGGTTCATGCCATGTTCAATGCGCCCATCGATCTTGCGGATCACCCGCAACGGGCTCTCTTATGCGCCGTCGAAATCCGTCAATGGACCGAAGCCTACCGCGCCGCTCCGGCATCCGCCTCGCTTCGTCTCGGACGCACGCGGATCGGCATCGAAACGGGGGACGTTGTCGTCGGTGACGTGGGGGTTCAGTCGAGGCTCGATTACACGGCCTATGGTGACGCGGTGAACACGGCGGCGCGTCTCGAAGCCGCCAACAAGGAACTGGGGTCGTCGATCTGCGTTGGTCCGGCGGCTGCTGCCCGGTGTGACCCAGCATTCTTACGGCCACTGGGCATGATTTCAATACGGGGCCGCGACGAGGTTTTGGCCGTGTACGAGCCCTGGCCACCGGAAACATCGGCCGACTGGCGTGCGCACTACGTCGCGGCCTTCGGCATGATCAATGACGATCCCGCACGCGCGTCAGCCATGTTCACGATGCTTGCCGAACAGCGCGAGGATCAGGTTATTACGCGGCTGATCTCTCGGCGGCTCGGCGGCGCCGTGTCAACTTAGTCTGAGCCGTCGCATGGCAGATCATTTGATCTTTCCGCGCGCTGCGACGCGCCAGATCGCCTCGATGCGCCCGTTCCGGGTACCGACGATCTCCTCATGCAGATGCACGGTGCTGTCGGAATAGCCCACCACGAACTCAACCTTGTCGCCGACGTGCGGGGTTTCGCTGGGGTGCTTCAGTTCGATCTTCGCATGCTCCGCGGAGAGCCGCATGGTATCGATTTCGGGAAGCCCCAGAGGCTGCGGCATTGCGGCGTCATTGGGCATGGTTTTTCGGCCGGCGTCGAAAACGATCCGCGTCGGCGTCGGCCGACTGGTCACCGTCGCGAGCACCGTGAGCGCGAAGGGAAAGTCGGTGTGGTAGTCGTTGCGGTAGTGCATGTCGCTGAAGATGGCACCGCCGATCTGCACCTCGGTCACGCCGGGTTGCCGTATGCAGAAGGGAAACGTGCCGGTACCGCCGCAGCTCACGATCTCGCAGCGGTGCCCGGCTTTTCGACATGATTGCGCGCTTGCCACCAGACGTCCGATCGCCTCCGCCACCACACGCTCCTTTTCCGCGGGATCGGCAATGGTGACGGCCTGACTCTCCCAAGCCATGAGACCGGCCAAGCGAACCCCCTTCTGCTGCGCGATCGCATCGGCAAGCCGCACCACCGAGGCGCCGGGTTCGACGCCGGCTCGATTCATGCCGATATTGACCTCGATCGCGAGCTTCAGCTCCCGATCGGCGGCGCGGGCAGCGGTCGCGAGGTCGGACACGTTGGCAATATTGTCCACACCGACCACGAGATCAGCGTGCCTCGCGACCTCGATCAGGCGGCGGATCTTGGCGTCGCCGGCCACCTGATTGGCGATCAAAATGCTGCGGATACCGGCATCCGCCATGACCTCGGCCTCGCCGACTTTCGCGCAGGTGACACCGATCGCGCCTGCCGCCAACTCCATGTGCGCGATTTCCGGCGTCTTATGGCCCTTCATGTGCGGGCGCCAGCCGACGCCGTGCGCGCGGCAGGTCTCGGCAATCCGGCGGACGTTGGCATCCATGACATCGAGATCCACCAGCAGTGCCGGTGTGTCGAGGACCGTCTTGAGATTGCCGATCTGCGTCTGCTCGTTGGACATGAATACCTCCTAGCTGCCAGCGCCGGCGGTGTGCATACCAGCCGCCCAATAGGCGTGTTCCACCAACCGCAGCGTCTCGATATTGTCCTCGGGCCCGGTCTCGAATGGCGCACCGCTCCGGAGACATTCGACGAAGTGCGCGATCACGCCGTCGAAGCTCGCCTGGTATCCCTGGTCGTGATCATAGGTCTCCTGCCGTGGCCGAGGGCCGAGCAATCTCAGTTCCGTGCCGGACAACACCGCGCTGGCATTGCGGCCGATAAGTTCCAGCCGGTCACCGGTGCGCGGTGGAAAGCCGGCCGCCGCCATCGTGCCGGTTACCACGACGGGCGCGCCGCTCGCCGTTTCCATGAGAATGGTCGCGAGCGTCTCGCCTTTGACTTCGGCCAGCGTGTGCAAAGTCCGGGCGCTGACGACGCGCAACGGTCCGGTGAGCCAACGGACGACGTCGAGGTGATGGATCAGCGTCTCCGCGATCATCATTCGGGCCTCGTGCGCCATGAAGGGTTGGCGAATCAGAGCCGGGCGACGACCGCTCGCGTCCGGCAGCATGCCCGACGAAGTCATCGCCATGTTGCAGCTCAAAATCTCGCCGATCTCACCGGCCGCCAGCCATCTGCCGAGCTCGCGGTACCAGGGTCTGAAGCGCCAATTCTCGTGCACCATCAGGCGAATCTTGTCGCCAACCCGGCGCACCAGCCGCTCCGACTCCGGCAAGGTCGGTGTCATCGGCTTTTGGCAGAGCACATCGATGTCGCGCTCGGCGGCCGCCTCGACCCAAAAGGCATGCGTCTCGCGGGGTGACGCGACATCCAGCGCGTCGATGCCGCCGCTGTCGAACAGGCTCCCGGCATCGGTGTAGAATTTCGGCACCGAGAACTCCTGCGCTCGCGCGCGGGCGCGAGCGGAATCGGGATCGAAAATCGCCGCAATCTCGACGTCGCGTCCCATCTTCCGCCACGCGTTGAGGTGATAGTGGCTGATCATGCCCGCGCCTGCGAGCGCCACACGGATCGGAGTCGATCGCTTTTTGACGGGCATCATGTTGGCGTACCTCTGCTCATGCGCGGATTCATGGGGTGGTCCTCTCGATCGCCCGAGTGGTGGCCGCGTCGAAGAGATGGGCGGCGGCCGTGTCCAACATGACTGTCGTACGTTCGCCGGGGCGCAGCCTCGTCTCGCGACCGCTCCGTGCCGTTACTTCCTCCGCGGTCCCCTCGATGCTGAGCAGCAGCAACGTTTCCGCACCGAGCGGCTCGACTGCGATCACGGTCGCCGGGACCGGCCGCACGCGATCGTCTCCGGGACGCGGCGAAGCCTCATATATGTCCTCGGGGCGTATGCCAAAAAGACCTTTGCCCCCGCAAGCATGGAGCCGATCGGCGGGCCAATTGGCGGCGGGAAGGACAATGCCTCCGATGCGAAGGCGAGGGGCCGCATTCGTCTCGACGACTGCGGGCACGAGGTTCATCGGCGGACTTCCGAGAAAGCGTGCAACAAACGTGTTGGCGGGGTCGCGATAGACCGAGAGCGGCGGTCCGATCTGCATGACCTCACCCTTGTCCATGATGCAGATCCGATCGCCCATTGTCATGGCCTCGACTTGGTCATGAGTCACATAGATCGTGGTGGTGCCGATCTCATGCTGTTGGCGGATGAGCTCGTTGCGCGTGGTAACGCGCAGCCCGGCATCGAGATTGGACAGCGGTTCGTCGAAAAGGAACACCTTGGGATCGCGTACGATCGCGCGGCCGAGAGCCACACGCTGACGTTGGCCTCCTGAAAGAGCGTGCGGCTTGCGCTTGAGAAAGGGGGTCAAGCCAAGCTTCGCCGCGACGTTCCTCACGCGCCGCTCGATCTCCGGGCGAGGCACATCACGTCGGCGCAAGCCGAAGGCGAGATTGTCGAACACGTCCATATGCGGATAGAGCGCGTAGGACTGGAACACCATGGCGATGTCGCGGTCTCGGGCCGCGACGCCGTTGATCACCTTGCCGTCGATCGCGATCGTGCCGCCGGTGATCGGCTCGAGCCCGGCGATCATGCGCAGCACCGAGGATTTGCCGCAGCCGGAGGGACCCAGCAACACCATGAACTCGCCGTCGGCGACCGTGAGGCTGACCTCTTTGACCGCGAAATCGCTGCTGCCGGGATAACGCTTGCTCAGCCGGTTCAGCGCAACCTCGCCCACTAGCGCACCGCTCCCGCCGTCATGCCCTTGATCATCGTCTCCGAGAACAACGCATAGAGGAAGATGATCGGCGCAATCGCGATCATCAGCCCGGTTGCGAGCATCCCGACGTCGAGCTGGTGGCTCCCCATGAAATGCATGATGCCGAGCGGAAGGGTTCGCTTGTCGTCCTCGGTGAGAAGAACCACCGCGTAGAGGAACTCGTTCCAGAGAATGATGAAATTCAGCGTTACCGTCGTGAACAGCGCGGGCGTCCCGATCGGCAACGTGATCTTGCGGAAAATCTCGAAGTCGGAATAGCCGTCCATGCGGGCAGCATCGAACAGGTCTTGCGGGATCTGCGCAAAGAATCCCTCCAGTATGTACACCGTCACTGCGAGGTGGCCCGAGACGTAAACCAGGATCAGGCCGGTGAGCGTGTTGTAGAGATCGAATTCCAGCAGGATCTGAAACAGCGAGAGGATCAATAGTTGCGGCGGCAGGATCAATCCGGTGAGGATCACAAAGCGGACGAGACGGCTGCCGCGGAACCGGTAGCGGGCGAGGCAGTGCGCGACCATGGCCCCGATGACGGTAAGCAGCACCACGGCGGTGACAACGACGATGGTGCTGTTCCAGAAATAAGTGCTGTAGTTGGAGCGCGTCCAGGCCTCCGCAAACTTCTCCCAATGGAGCCGTGTGGGAAGGGTGTAGGGACTGGCGAAGATTTCCGGCGTCGTACGAAGGGACATCGACACAACCCAGAGAAACGGACCGCCCGAGATGATCGTATAAACCAGTACGAACAGGATCAGCGGCGAGCGGCGTACATAGCCGAACCAGAGGTGAGACGGCGCCTCCATCGTTTCAGAACTCCAGGCGATCGCGCGAGCGCAACAGATGCGTCATCGCGAATACGAAGATCAGGATGATGCCGAACCACAGCACGGCGATCGCCGAGGGATAACCCAAATCGAAGGTGTTCCAGTCAAAGGCGCGCTTGTAGACGTAAGTGGAGACCGTCTCGGTCGACCACAAAGGGCCGCCGGCGGTCATGATCCAGACCAGATCGAAGACCATCATCTTGCCGACGAACGAGAGCACCAGGAGATTGACGATCGTCGGCCTCAACATGGGAATGATGATGTAGATGAGCTTGGCAAACCAGCCGCAATTATCGAGTTCGGCGGCGCCCAGCACCTCGCTCGGTAGCGCGTAAAGCGCCGCCAGAAAGATGATCATGTTGAAGCCGAGCCACTTCCATATATGCGTCACCATCACCGACCAGAGCGCGGTGTGAGGGTCGCCCAACCAAGATTGCTGGAGTGCGCCAAGTCCGATCGACCTGAGGACAAGGTTCGCCAGGCCCCAGTCGAAATCATAGATCCAGACCCAGATGACTCCGACCACGACATAGGACATGAGCACCGGCGTGAACCACACGACGCGCAGCAGCTTCGCCATCGGCGCGCCCATAAACAAGCAGAGCGCCAGCAAGAGCCCGCCGAGCACGTCGGCGATCGTGGCGACAACCGTGAAAATCGCGGTGTTGGCGACCGCCTTCCAAAACACAGGGTCGGTGAACAGAAGCGCCGTGAAATTCGCGAGGCCGACGAATTCCTGGATGTTTTGCGGCCGAATGGTGTGAAGGCTATTCCAGAACGTTCGCAGCACCGGGTAAACGGTGAACGTCGCATAGAGCAGCAGCGCCGGCGCGAGGAACATCGCGAGGGTCAGGGGCGCGGCCCGGCGAGCGTCTACGTCCGCCTTCTGCCGGGCTCCGAGACCGAACCATGAGAGCCACCCCGGCGGCGTCACGCCGGGGCGTTCGTCTCCTCCTCCGCGATCAACCCTTGTAGCATCCGGCATTCATCTTCTTCACGGTTTCATCGACCGAAAGCAAGCCGCCGGGGAATGCGCTGTTCAGCACCTGAGCAAAGGTATCCTTGCATTCACCCTGGATCAGGTCGCGCGGACCACCGATGAAATAGTCCTCTCCCTTCTGGCGTTCCATCAGCTCCGTGAAATAGGCGGCGTGCGGGCCGCTGAACGACTTCACGTCGGCTTTGATGCCGGTTTGCAGGTAAACCGTTTCGATCCACATCTTGCCCATCTCGGGCGTCGACATCGCGTTCAGAAACTCGGCTGCGATGTCCTTGTGCTTGCTTGCGGCGTTGATGGCGAAGCTCGCGCCGATCCCCGAGGTCTTGCACTGATTGCACGCGCCGCCGTCCATGGCGGGAAATTGCATGATGCCGAGAGGGAAGTCCGAGGGCTGGCCACCTTTATCCTCCGGAACGAAGGCGCGTCCGGTGTACCAGCTCCCCATCGGCAGCATCAGCGCACCGGGCTTCGAATAGAAGTAGTAATGGGATTCTCCGAGCTTCAGCGTCATGAAGTTCTTTGGGTAGGCGCCGGCATCGACCAGCTCCTTTGTCCATGTGAGAACCGCGACAACGCGCGGATCCGCAAAGGAGAGCTTGCCCGTCCAGAGCTTGCGATAATCCTCCTTCCCGAGCTTTCGCAGCAGCGCTTCACCGACGATGTAAGCGCCGGGGAAGGGGCGGTCGCCGACGCCCTGCGCAATCGGCGTTATGCCGGCCGCCTTGGCTTTCTTCACCAGATCGAGGAACTGGCTTTGGGTGAACTGCGCGTTGGCGGGAAGCTCGACGCCGAGCTTCTTGAGCAGATCTTTGTTGTAGTAAAGCTCGTTGGTATAGGCCTCCTGGGGAATGCCGTAGGTCTTGCCGTTATGGACCCAGACCGCGCGCGCCCAGGGCTCGATGTTGTTCCAATCGACGAGATCGTCGAGCGGCGCCAAATAGCCGGCTTCGACGTACTCGGTCCAGTCGGGCTCGACGTAAAGAACGTCCGGGCCTTGCCCCGCCGGCAGCGCGGTCTTGAGCGCCGCGAGCAGCGGGTTTTTCTCGTACCATGTGATCTTGACGTGCACGCCGGGATGCGCGGCCTCGAGGTTCTTGACGGCGCGCTCGCGGAACGCAACCTTCGCGTCCTCGTCGGCCTCATGGCTCCAAACATTGATCGTCACGTCTTCGGCGCGCGGTGCAGCGGTGGTCGCGAGCAGGGCTGCGAGTGCGATCAGACCGTATTTCCAGGATCGAGCTGCGAGCATGGAGGCCCCCTTTGCATTTAGATGCGAGCTGTGGGCAGGCACACGCCATCCAAAAACCTAAATGCAATTTGCTTTTTGCCCGCCAGCTCCATTGTTAGACAACTAAGCCCTATCGATCAAATTGAATTCCGAAACCGGTATTCACTACTTTGCTGTCGCGCCCCTCTTGAAGTCGATTGCTCTTACTGCCAAATCAATCGTCAGACGCCGCCGTGCTTTGCCAGTAGCTCGCGAATGCGTGCCGCGACGATCCGATCCTCGCCATCGCGCAGCGAGTCCGGAGCGAGGGCGATGGCCAGCTTGCCGACGGGACGCACGGATATGGCGGGCGATCCCTCCTGCAAATTCCTAACCAGCGACTTCTGAAGCTCGGCGTCGCGAAACTCGATCCAAACGCGCGGGATCGGCACCGGGTGCAGCTCCGGATCCTCGGGCATGTCGAACACCCGCCGTGTCTCAATCCCCGGCGCGCCCTTGAGCATGTCGAGTACGGTCTGCACGCGGCGTTCCCACGCCGCTAGGTCCGCGCTGAAGTCGTGCTGTAAAAACCGCTCGAAGGCGGTCACCAACCCGGCGATTTCTTCCTTCCCGATTTTCATCGAGCGACCGATCGAATTCTGATTGGGGAAGGCATTGAGCGCGCAGCACTCCACCAGTTCGCGCTTGCCCAGTATCAGTCCCGAGGCCTGTGGGCCACCAATGCCCTTGCCCCCGCTGAAGATCACGAGGTCGGCTCCCTCGTCCGCGAACTTGCGCAGATTGCTGACCGGTGGCAGCTCCGATGCCGCGTCAACGATTACCGGAACGCCTCTGGAGTGCGCGATCTTGAGGACCTGCGGCAGCGGCAGGCTGTTACGCCCCTCGTGGGAAACGAAATAGACCACCGCGGCCGTCTTGCCCGAGATCGCGGCCTCCAGCTCCCACGGAAACGTGTCGCGCGACGAACCGATTTCCACGAAGCGCACGCCGGCCTGACGCACACAGCAGTCATAGTGGTTGCGCTGATTTCGGTGGACCACGACCTCATTCTTCATCCCTTCGGTATCCGGCAATCGATAGATCTTTTCCGGCGCCCTTCCCGCGACACAGGCCGCCGTGGTCACCGTCAACCCCGCCGCCGCACTATTGACGATCAAGACCGACTCCACGCCGATGAGCCGAGCGAGATGCTCACCCGCCTTGCGCAGGAGCTCCGACATGTCGACGAAGGACCCCGCCGCCTCCGCCATCGCCTTCAGCACCTCTTCATGCATCAGCGAGCCGCCGATCTTGCTGGCGCGCGCTTGCGCATTGATCAGCTTTGTGACCCCAAGGCGATCGTAGATGTCCATGTTGCTGCGGGCGCTATCCATATCGATGCTCCTGCTGCGCCTGAGCGACGGCCGATCACTCGAGCGGCAAATTCGTAGCTACCTGAGCGAGCGTCATGCCCTTCGCATCCGCTCTGCGGTGAGCCCCCGAATAAATCCATATGGCGACGACGGCAGCCACGATTCCCTGGAACAGCGGCTGCAGGAACCATGGGGTGTTCGGCACAATGAGCCCCGCATAAAGCAGGTAGAGTGAAATGGCGATCGCCGCGATGGCCATGATCGCGCCCCAGGCGCTCGATTTCATCTTCTCGGCCCAGTCGATGCCGTGGAATCTGCTGTTGAAGGCCACATTAAGCGCGCCAAGGCCGACAAAGATCAGCATCAGCAGCACGGTGAAGGAGCGAATGACGATGCCGATGGCCCATCCGCCGAAGCATGACTGAATGAGGAACAGGCTCGCTGCTCCGGCCGAAAGCAGCAGCGCGTGATCCGGGGTCTTCCACCTCGACGTATGGAGGAAGGTGGCGGGCATCACATGATCTTGCGCGAACCCGAAAACGAGGCGCGAGCACACCATCATCTGCGGCATGATGGTTTTGCCGACGATCACCGCCACCGCGAAATTCAGCGTTATCCCTATGACCTTCGGCGCGACGACGCTGATGAGTCCAGGCACCGTCGCAAGTCCCGATGCCTTTCCCTCGATCAACCCGAGCGTGGCCCACCAAGGCACCGCGTGAAAGAGGGCCGCCGCAACGGCCGTATAAAGCACGAGCGCCGACGCCCAGCCGAGGAACAAGCCCATCGGCACCGTTTTGGAGGGATTGCGCGCCTCACCGCCCAGCGCAGGCGCACCCGTGAGTCCGCCATAGGCGGCTATGAACAGGAATGTCACTGCGACGAACGTCGAGACTGTCGGCGCGACGGGATTGGCAGGGGGTGCTAGTTGCAGCTTCGTTTGAGCGGAAGCGAGGCTCGCGAATGAGCCGGGGTCCGTGGTGAACCCATACCAGACAATCACGATTACCGCGGCGAAGATCAATGCTGCGAGCGCCGTGACCATGCGGCCATAAATATGCACGCCGACGACATGCGCGGCATAGAATGCCCAGATCACCACGATGCCGAACAGCAGATGGCCGACGGGCGTCATCAGCACCGACCCTGCCGAGATGCCGGCGCTAATGAACGCCTGACCGAGGAAGGTTCCGAACACGAAGGCGATGAAACCCATCGCCGCCGTCAGCCCGACCCAATCCAGGAAACACAGAACGAAACTCACGGGCAGGCTCAAGCTTCGGCTCATCCACACATAAACTGAGCCGGCGCGCGGCATGATGTTGGAAAATCGCACGTACAGGTATACCTTCGGAATCAGAAGCAAGCCCGCCGCGAACATCGCCCAGGGCACCAGATCCTGGATACCTGGATAGACGCCGAGACTATTGGTCGAGACGTAATTGATTGTGGCGCCGTACTCGTGCGTGAGTGCCGACGCGGCGATCGCCATAACGCCCAGGGATTTGGCCAAGCGGAATTGCTCCGCCTGTTGGCCGGTTCGTTCGCTCTCGATCGTCGTATTCATGTTCCTCCCCCGCCGCTATCTCTTGGATGAAATCCGGAGACGCTTATTGACCCAGTCGCAGACCGCGATCGCTGGAGTCCATGGAGACGGACAAGCTGTTACGGTAGTGTAAGAGAAACAGGCTGACAAGCAAACCGAGATGCAAGTTCCATACTCGACTATCACCGGCCTCAACTGCTCGCGTACCGGCGCAATACACGAGGCCGATCGGCTCATGAATCTCAGTCCGGCCGGCGCTCCGCTACTCGTCTCCTATGATCTCGAGCGCGCCGCGCGCACTCTGAGACGGGAGGCGATGGACGGACGCCCACGCACCATCTGGCGCTATCACGAGGTCCTGCCGGTACGATCCCCGGATCAAATCATCAGCCTTGGGGAAGGAATGACGCCGTTGTTGTCGGCGCCGCGGTTGGGCGCGCGGTTGGGGCTCATGAATTTGATGATAAAGGATGAGGGAATAAACCCGACCGGTAGCTTCAAGGCGCGTGGTCTGTCGGTCGCCGTCTCCATGGCGCGTAGTTTGGGTGCCAAGCGTCTTGCGATCCCGTCGGCGGGCAATGCCGGCGGAGCAATGGCCGCCTACGCCGCGCGAGCGGGCTTGGAGGCGCATGTCTTCGTGCCGGCGGATGCGCCAGCATCGAATGTCGCCGAGTGCCTGCTCGCGGGAGCGAAGGTCACGCGAGTGCGAGGGTTTCTCAACGATTGCGCGGCAATCGTTGCGCAAGGTGCCGCGCGCGGCGAATGGTTCGAGCTCTCGACGTTCAAGGAGCCATATCGGGTCGAAGGCAAAAAGGCCATGGCCTACGAGCTTGTCGAGCAAATGGCTGGCGAGATTCCCGATGCAGTCGTCTATCCAACCGGCGGTGGCACCGGCCTTGTCGCAATGTGGAAAGCCTTTGATGAGATGGAGGCCCTCGGTTGGATCGGGAGCAAACGTCCGCGCTTGATCAGTGTTCAGGCCGAAGGCTGTGCGCCGCTCGTGCGTGCATACGAAGCGGGCGAAGAAACGAGCCGCCCGTGGGCCAATCCCACCACTCGCGTCCCCGGGCTGCGCGCCCCTCGCGTTCTCGCCGATTTTCTCTGTTTGCGGGCAATCCGGAACAGCGGCGGTACGGCCCTTGCGATTCCTGACGAGGCGATGTTTGCCGCCCAACGGGAGATCGGTGAGCTCGAAGGCGTTGCGTTTTGTCCTGAGGGTGCCGCATGCATCGCCGCGTTGCGCCTCTTGTTGCAGCGCGGAAAAATCAATCGCGATGAGAGGATCGTCGTCTTCAATACGGCGTCCGGATTGAAATATGTCGAGATGATGGATACTTCGGCGCCCACCGTTGATGCGGCGCCGGGTTCCCCTGCCGCCGTCTAACGGCACGGGCCAAATGTGCTTCGGTTGCTCTCGCCGGTCGCATCTGGAAAGATGTCGAGCGAGGAAACCACGATGCCCGATGGACGGACCTCACTGAGAATCCCCGGCTATTGCGCCCTGTGCCGCTCCCGCTGCGGCTGCATTTCAGTGGTCGAGAACGGTCGGTTGGTCGCGGTCGAGCGCAATCCAGAGCATCCAACCGGCGACGCTCTCTGCAGCAAGGGACGCGCGGCGCCGGAACTCGTCTACAGCCCTGACCGATTGCTCTATCCGATGAGGCGCACGCGGCCCAAGGGCGATCCCGATCCCGGTTGGCAGCGGATCGACTGGGAGGAAGCGCTTGATCATGCCGCAAAAGAGCTCACGAAGCTCAAGCTGAGCGGCGGTGCCGAGAGCGTCGCCTTCAGCGTGACCTCTCCGAGCGCCACCGGGATTTCGGACGCCATTCTGTGGATTGAGAGATTAATCAACGCATTCGGCAGTCCCAACTGGGCATACGCGACCGAACTCTGCAATTGGCACAAGGATCACGCGCGCTGCTTCACGTTTGGGGTCGGCGTGTCCGCCCCCGATTTCGAGCGAACGGGATGCATTCTCTATTGGGGCCACAATCCCAGCGTCTCCTGGCTCACGCATGCGACCGGAGCACTCGCCGCCCAGTCGCGCGGGGCACGCCTCATCGTTGTCGATCCCCGCCACGCGGGCCTCGCGAGCAAGGCGGAGCTCTGGCTGCGCGTGCGGCCCGGTAGTGATGGCGCACTCGCGCTGGCGGTTGCGGGCGTGATGATCGAGGAGGGACGGTACGATCGCGATTTTATGCGCGACTGGAGCAATGGGCCGCTGCTCATCAATCCCACTAACGCGAACCTCCTGACGGCAGCGGACCTCTTCCGGGATGGCGACGCCCGCCAACTCGTGGCCTGGGACGAAACGCGCGGACAACCCATTCTTTACGACCCCTCGACGGGTACCTACGAGACCGCCGCCGCGCGACCGGCTCTCCTCGGAAGATTCTCGGTTGCAACGCCCGCCGGAACGCTCCTCTGCGCCACTGCCTTCGAGACGTTCCGCGCGCTGTGTGCGAGTTATCCGCCCGAACGCGCCGCCGAAATCTGCTGGGTTCCCGCGGAGCAGATTCGCGCCATGGCGCGTATGCTCCATGAAAGCGGGCCGGTCGCTTACTATGGCTGGACCGGCGTGGGGCAACACACCAACGCCACACAGACCGATCGCGCGATCGCCCTCGTCTGTGCGCTCGCCGGAAGCTTCGACGCACCGGGCGGCAATGTCCTATTTGAAAAGATACGCGTGAACGATGTTCGCGGCATCGAGCTGATGCCGCCGGCGCAGAGAGCCAAGGCGATCGGCCGCGACAAGCGCCCGATCGGACCCGCGGCGGCCGGCTGGGTGACCGGGCGCGATCTCTACGACGCGATGATCACGGGAAGGCCGTATCCGGTGCGCGGCCTCGTGGGATTCGGTGCCAATCTCGTGGTCTCCCACGGTGACGGCCGCCGTGCCATCGACGCCTTGAAGAGGCTCGATTTCTATCTGCACGCGGACCTCTTCATGACCCCGACCGCCGCACTCGCGGATGTGGTGCTGCCCGTGTCCACGGCCTGGGAGCGCGAGGGCCTTCGCGTCGGCTTCGAAATCAACCAGGAAGCGGAGAGCCTGGTGCAATTGCGCAGGGCGACCGTTGAGCCGCGCGGCGAGGCGCGCTCGGACGCTGCCATCGTCTTCGATCTGGCGACGCGTCTCGGCCTCGGCAATCTATTCTGGAACGGAGACATCGACGCAGGCTACCGGCACATTTTGGCTCCCTCCGGTGTCGCGCTGGAGCGGCTCAGAGAAAAGCCGGAGGGCGTCCGTGTCCCGCTCGCCACGCGCTATCGGAAGTACGCCGGCGATGGCGTGAGTCAGGCGCCGGGTTTCGCGACGCCAACCCGAAAGGTCGAGGTCTATTCGCGACATTTTCTCCAGACCGGCCAGCCTCCGTTGCCGGAATTCGTCGAGCCGGCGACGGGACCGTTGAGCCGCCCCGATCTCGCCCAACGCTTTCCTCTAGTGCTGACCTGCGCGAAGACCGCCACGTTCTGCCACAGCCAGCATCGTAATCTTCCGCAATTGCGCCGCCACTTGCCTCATCCCTTGATCGAGGTTCATCCGCAGACGGCCGGCGCACGCGGCATCGCGGACGCCGATTGGGTCGCGATCGAGACGCCGCACGGACGCTTTCGCGCGCGTGCCCGTCTCAATGCGAACGTCGACCCGCGGGTGGTCTCGGCGCAGCATGGGTGGTGGCAGGCTTGCCGCGAATTAGGATTGTCGGGCTACGACGCGGTCGGACCGGGGAGCGCCAACTACAACGTCGCGATCGGCACGGATGCCGTCGACCCCGTCAGCGGCGTGCCGTCGCACCGCTCCTTCCTCTGCGAAATCTCCAGGATCGCGGCCAACTGACATTCTACTCCCGCAGCGGAAGCAAATGTATACTGCGGCTAGAGCCGCGGCACAGAGATGCAAGCGTGATCAAAAGCAATGAGGAGACGCGCTATGGCGAGAGCGAGAGCAAAAGCGAAGGCGAGAGGAAAAACCAAATCTGGGCGCGTCACGGCCGTGCGGAGAGCGTCGCACCGCCGGCGTGCCACGGCGAAGGCGAAACCCAAGGCGCGAGCCAAGCATAGCTTCACGGTGAGCCACCACCGCGAAGAGGATTTTGACGCTGGCCTGCGCGCGTATGCCAAATACCGCGATCTCGGCATCGCAAACGCCACCGACGGCATGGTCCAGGCCCACGTCATTCGCATGGTGCCGCCTTGCATTCCCGAGGAGGTCTCCAAGCTCCATTATCACGACGTCGATTTTCAGATGATCTACGTGCTGAAGGGCTGGATGAAGTCGGAGTTCGAGGGCCAGGGGCCGGTTCTCATGCGCGAGGGCAGCTGCTGGATTCAGCCCCCGCGCATCAAGCACAAGGTTCTCGACTACTCCGACGACTGCGAGGTGCTCGAGATCATCCTGCCGGCGAAGTTCGACACGGTGACGCTCGATTAGCGTGGAGGCTCAATCGCGGCCGCGGTAGCGCTTGCCGGCTGCCGCAGGCGAGCAGGCGTCGTTCAGCGCGGTGCGCCCGTTCGAGAATCACCGAGCAACATAGCCGTATTTTGATTTGGCAAATTCGGCCGTGATGTAGCCCTCGGCGATGTCCTCGGCAATCGCCGCCGGATCACGCATGGCCGCGGCGCCGTATCCACCGGCTCCTGAGAGGCGAAAGCTAACGACGTCGCCTTTGTAGATTTCGCGCACTTCCTTGGAGGAAAGTGCCTGCGCATTGCGATCGGGGTTGAGGATGGTGTCGGCCTTCGCGCCAGGCTCGCCTCCGAACAGCCCATAGGGCTGAAAGCGGTGACGGTCGCCTAACAGCGACAGCGTCGCTTGACTGTTCAGCAACTCGATATCCTTGCGCAGGCCGCAACCCCCTCGCCAACGTCCGGCGCCGCCCGTGTCGGCAATCAATTCCAACCGACGCACGAGTATGGGATTGTTGCTCTCCTGGACCTCGACGGGGATGTTCGAGCAATTCATCACCGGGCTCAGTGCCTCGGCGCCGTCCTTTCCGAACCGCCCGCCGTACCCGGCCAAGCCCACATCGTAGAGGACGAACGCGTCGCCGGTGCGATCGTCGATCCCGCCGATATTGGGGTTCGACCAGTGCGAAAAGGCGCCCATGGCGCGCTCGGGAAGCGCTTTCGCGAGGGCACCATTGATTGCGTCGAATATTCGGATTTGAAGCGCGGCGCGGCCGCCGGACGGAGCCGGAAAGCGCGGATTGAAGAACGAACCCTCGGGAGCCGTCACCTTGATCGGGCGCATGTTGCCGTCGTTCTGCGCTTGCAACGCGTCGCAGAATACCTTGATCGCGAAGATCGCGTAGGCACGGGTGTAGTTGATGTAGGAGTTGATGGCGGCGGGGACCGCGCCGGACGATCGCGAGAATCCCACCTCGACCGATCCCTTGCCGTCGAATGTCACGTCGACCGCGATTCGGATCGGGTCCGTGCCCGGTCCGTAATCGTCCATGAAATCTTCGAATGAGTATGTACCGGGCGGGACTTTCGCCAGTGCCGTTCGCATCGACTGTTCGGAGCGATCGAGCAGGATCTCGTAGACGCTTTCCACGATCGCTCGGCCATGGGTGCGAAATACCTGCTCCAACCGCGCGGCCGCGGTGCAGTTGGCGCTGTGCTGCGCCATCAAATCTCCGCGCACCTTTTCGGGCATCCGAACATTGCCCAACACAAGACGCAGAATGTCCTCGTCGAGACGCCCTGCACGGACGAAACGAACCGGCAGGATGCGCAGGCCCTCTTGGAATGCCTCGGTGATGCCGTGCACTTTCTGCGAGCCTGGCGCAGCGCCACCCATGTCCACCTGGTGGGCCGAACACGCGACAAAGCCGATGAGTTCGCCGTCCGTGAACACCGGCATCACCTGAAAGGTGTCGGGGAAATGGCCGGAGCACAGATAGGAATCATTCATCAGAATCGCATCGCCTGGCCGGAGCGTCTCCGGCGGAAAGTACGAGATCGCGTGCTTGGCGACCGCCGGCATCGATCCGAGATGCCCCGGGCTGAAATTTCCTTGAGCCACCAAGCGGGCATTGCGGTCGAAGATCGCCGTCGAAAAGTCGTCGCCTTCGCGGACTCCCTCGGAGAAGGCGGTATGTCGGAGAGTGATGCCAAGCTCTTCTGCCACCGACTGCAGGGATTTCCAGATCACCGTCAGAGTGATGGGATCGATTGCGCCGTTGTTCATGGAATCTCCGGCTTCGCGATTTCGATGATGAGATTGCCTTGTGCCGACAGGCGCCCGACGTCGTTTGGCAGCAGTAGCGCGGTGCAATCGGGGTCTTCGATGATGGCGGGACCGACGATCGAACCTTCCCGCACAAGTGCGAGGCGATCGAGCACGCGAGTCTCCGCAAACCCGCCAGCCTCGGGAAACCAAGCGCGCCGGAAGCCGCGCCGACCGGGTCCGACGGTATTGCTCGATGGCGCGAATCCCGGCCAGCGATGCGCGGTGGCCATAGTCGCCACCAGCGCCCAGTCGATGCCCTCCACCTCCGCGGTCGGATCGCTCCATTTGTGCCTGCGCGCGTAGCTCTCGTGAAACGCTGCCGCCGCTTTCGCACCGTAGCCGGAACCGATTTTGCCCTCGGGTAAATCGACGTGAACTTCGAAACCTTGACCCGAATATCGCATATAAGCGTAGCGCGACCAGCGGACCTCGCCCTCAAATCCCAGATGTTGCAGGTCGCGTCGCGCTCGCGCCTCAAGCTCGGCGTAGAGTCTGGCGAGCGCCTCGTCTGGAGACGGGATCATGCGCAGGACGCGCGTCACCGAAACATCAATACGGGCATCGGCCTGGAGAAGGCCAATCGCGGACCCGACACCGGCGCCGAACGGGACGATCACCCTGGGCACGCCGATCGAGCGCGCAAGCCGCGTTGCGTGCAGCGGACCGGCTCCGCCAAACGCCACCAATGCGTTCCCCCGGGGATCGCGGCCGCGCTCAACCGAGACCAGGCGCAACGCATGTTCCATATTGGCAGTCGCGACCAGATGAATACCCCAGGCCGCTTCGCCGACAGAGAGCCCCAACGGGGCCGCGACGGCAGTCGCAATGGCGGTTTCCGCGGCCTTGGGATCGAGGACCATGGCACCGCCGTTGAAGTAGTCCGGTGCGATGTAGCCGAGAGCGACGTTGGCGTCGGTGACGGTCGGCTGCGTGCCGCCGTAGCCGTAGCATGCGGGACCCGGATCCGCCCCCGCACTTTCGGGTCCGACGACGATCATGCCCATGTCGGTGCGCGCGATGCTTCCGCCACCGGCGCCGATTTCCAGCAGCTCGACCGCGGGCACGTTGACCGGGAGCCCGCTGCCTTTCTTGTAGCGAATGGGATCGATTTCGAAGGTGGGGACGATAGCCGGCATTCCCTGTTCGATCGCGCCTACCTTCGCGGTCGTGCCGCCCATGTCGAACGTCAGCACATTCTCGAATCCCTCGGTGCGTCCGACTTCGGCGCACATGAGAACACCGGCCGCGGGTCCGGACTCCACGATGCGGATGGGGTATTGGCGTGCGACCGCCGGCGACACAAGGCCGCCCGAGGATTGCATGACGAACAATTGGTGGCGAAAGCCTCGCGCCGCCAACTTACGTTCCAGGCGTCCAATATAGTGATCGACGATCGGCTTCACGTATGCGTCGACAACAGCGGTGTTGGTCCGTTCATATTCACGGTATTTGGGCGAGACATCGGACGAGACCGTCACGAGCAGTTCAGGCGCCCGCTCCCGAATGCGATCGCGTATCCGGCGCTCGTGCTCGGGATTGGCGTAGGCATGCAATAGGGACACCGCCACGCTCTTACGGCCATCGGCGCGTAGCGCATCGATCGCGCGATCGACCGATGCAATGTTCAGCGGTGTTATGACTTGCCCATCGTGGCCGGTACGCTCCTCGATCTCGTAAATGTGCCGGCGCTTCACGAGCGGAGCGGGTTTGTCGAGATAGAGGTCGTAAGTCTCGTAGCGTTTCTGGCGTCCGATGATGAGGATATCGCGGAAGCCCGCCGTGGTGATCAGGGCGGCGGGAGCTCCCTTTCGTTCAATGATTGCATTGGTCGCGACCGTGGTGGCGTGCAGCACGGTGTCGACGGCGGCGAGTTCGATGTCCGCTTGTGCGAGCGCAAGCTTTAGGCCCGCCGCCACCGCCTCGGCCGGGTCTTTGGCGGTGCTTGGGACCTTGAGCGACCATATGCGTCCGGTGGCATCGTCGTGGAGAACGAAGTCGGTGAAGGTTCCGCCGATGTCGAAAGCCAACCGAATCATCGCGCCCACCGCTCAGTCTTTTCCAAAATGCCTCCCGGGTTTTGTCCCACACTCATGGGGTGGAGAGTCGCCGGGCCGTTGGAATATCGTAACATCAATATCTGTTGACAGGACAATCGGCCTCGCTCTGGAATACCGCACGCTCGCCGTTGATCGATAGAGCGAAGGTTGCCAACCAACCCAAATGACCCCCTAACGCGCGATGCGATTGCCGCAGTGAGGTGTTTCCGATGAGCGCTCCACTTCCCAATTCACCCGGTGCACGGGACGTCGCCTTCCACATTCACCCGCAGACCAACCTGCGCAAGCTGAGGGAGGAGGGTCCGCTCGTCATTGCGCGCGGAGAGGGCTGCCGCATTTACGATGATGCAGGCAAGGATTACATCGAGGCCGCCGCCGGACTCTGGTGCGCATCGCTGGGATTCAATGCCTCGGAACGGCTCGCGCGCGTCGCTTACGATCAGATGAAGCGGCTCGCCTACTATCACACCTTTCGCCAGCGCGCTCACCCAGCCGTCATCGATCTCTCGGAGAAGCTGCTGTCGATCGCGCCCAAGACCATGTCGAAGGCGATTTTTCAATGCTCGGGCTCGGAGGCGAACGACACCGCGATCAAGCTGATCTGGTATTATCATCACGCCATCGGCAAACCGCAGAAGACCAAGATCATCGGCCGGAAGAGCGCCTACCACGGCAATACCATCGCGGCGGTGAGCGTTTCCGGAAAACCCGACATGCACGCGGATTTCGGTTTGCCGCTGCCGATGATGCGGCACACCGAGTTTCCGCACTACTACCGCTTCCACAGGGATGGCGAGAGCGAAGAGGAATTCGCGACCCGCATGGCGGACGCGCTGGAACAGCTCATCCTGGCGGAAGGGCCGGAGACGGTGGGCGGTTTCTTCGCCGAGCCGGTGATGGGTGCCGGCGGCGGGATCATTCCGCCAAAGACCTATTTTGAAAAAATACAGCAGGTGCTGCGCAAGTATGAGGTGCTCTTCGTCGCCGATGAAGTGATTTGCGGCTTCGGGCGGACCGGAAATTGGTGGGGCAGCGAGACGTATTCCATCGAGCCGGACATGATGTCTTGCGCCAAGGCGCTGTCGGCTGCATTCCAGCCGATCTCGGCGTTGATGGTAAGCGACAAGATCTACCAGGCGATGCTGTCGGAGAGCGAGAAGCAGGGCGCGTTCGCCCATGGCTACACGCATTCGGGTCATCCCGTCTCCGCGGCCGTGGCCTTGGAAACCTTGCGCATCTACGAGGAGATGGACCTGCTCGGCCACGTCCGCCGCAGCGGCGCCTATCTCCGCAAGGAACTCGCGAAATTCGCGGAACACCCGCTGATCGGCGATGTCCGCGGCGTGGGTCTGATGTGCGGACTCGAAATCGTGCGGGACAAGGCGTCGCGAACCCCCTATGCGCCGGTCGGCCGCGTGGGGGCACTGATCGATCAGCTCGCCAAGGATCGCGGATTGATCTTGCGCGTCATCGGCGATCGCGTGGTGTTCACGCCGCCTCTGATCATCGACGAGGCGGAGATCGACGAGATGCTGCGCCGTTTCCGCGGCGCGCTGGACGACACCTGGTCGGACCTGAACCGCGCGGCCGCCTGACCGGCCAAACTTGACGCGGCATTGAACGCGATCGTCGACGCGGGCACCCCTGCGTTTGCGGGTGCTGCCAGTCGAAGCTAGACTACCGCGCTTCGATCTCTGAAGGGGCTCGTCGGGTGCATTCCGAAAGCTGATAGTCGCATGACGTCAAAGCGCAGCCGAGGTCGTATCCTCCTCGTCGCATTGACGATCTGGGCGCTAGCGATGGTCGTCCCGGACATCCATAGGCTAGTACGGCCCCTCGGATCCTTCGGCTTCTACTCCAATAATGACGGTCTCATCACCGACGTGCAGGGACCGTTCCGGGACAAGGCGGCATCACCTGCCTGGATCGCAGGCTTGCGCGCGGGCGACCGGCTCGACTTGGCGCAGATGCGGTGCATTCCCGTGCAAACTTTGCGATGCGCGAGCGCGCTCGCAATTTTGGGTGGATTGCGGCTTGTCACGGTGGATCGACATGCGGAGCTGGTTGTTGCGTCCTCGGACAACCGGTCGCGTCTGATTGAAATCACCGCCGCGACACGCCCATTCAGCTGGTGGGTGCTCGCGGTCTTGCCGTTCGATCAGCTCGCGGCAGTGCTTGTCATCCTTGCTGCTGCGTGGCTCGTCTGGACTCGGCCCGGCGGTTTGACGTGGGGATTCTTCCTTTACGTCATCTGGTTCAATCCCGGCCAATCCTATGAATATTATGCGCTGCTGCAGCATTCGCCCGCCGCTCTGCTGACGCAGAACATCGCCGGCGCCATCGCGCAAGGAGTAGGCTACGCCGGCTTTTTGCTGTTCGCGCTGCGCCTGCCGCAAGACCAGAGCTTGCCCCGCTGGCGACCGGTCGAGCGGGCATTGCCCGCGGTCGCCATCCTGCTTGCGGTTCTGCTCGTGCTCAGCAACGCCAATTTATTCGGTTATCCGACCGAGACCATTACCCGTCTCGGCATCCTGAGCGGGTTCCTCGTGGCCGCCGGTGCATTCGCCATCCTGATGGTACGGCGCAATGAGCAACCGCCGTTGGACTACCAGCGCTTTCGCTGGGTGATCTGGGGCTGCGTGATCGGATTGCCGGCGCTCATTCTCGCCGATATCGGACAACTGACGAACGCGCTCGACGGCATTTGGGGGAATGCGCCGCCGCGCGAGGAGGTGTGGGATCTTGTTCGCCTCGTCAACGGCGTTCTCTGCCTCTTCGTGTTCGAGGCCGTGCGAAGGCCGCGTGTCGTCAGCGTGGCGATCCCGCTGCGCCGAGTGACCATCCTCGGCCTCTTGCTCAGCGTGCCGATGCTGTTCCTGCACGAGCAGGTCGATCATGTCCGTCAAGTGATCCGAGAAAGTCTGGAGCTGCCGGGCTGGGTCTGGCCGGCGATAGCGGTGATTGTGCTCTTCCTGATCACGCGTCTGCATGAGTACGCCGTTCACCACGCCGACCGTTTCTTCAATCGCTCGATAGCCCGCGCGAGCGGTGAGCTTGGTGCGGCGATATTGCGCGCACAAGACTTTGTCTCAGTCGAGGGTTGCTTGGTAAAGGACGCCTCGACGGCGCTCGGCCTCGCCTCTGGCGCAATCTTTCGCGATGACGGCGGCGTTTTCCGGCGCAGCAGCGGCGCCATAGGCTGGGACGACCATCATGCGGCGACCCTCGATCTCGGTGACCGAATCCTGCAGAACGCGCAATCGGCGCGGCCCTTCGATGTGGATGGCAATGCCGGGAAGCGCATTCTCCTGCCGGACGGGCCGATGCGGCCGGTACTGGCGCTTCCCATAGCCAATCGCTTTCGCTGTTATGCGGTCGTTCTCTATGGCGCACATATTTCCGGAAATGACCTCAACGAAGCTGAGCGCCGCATGCTCGCCGAGCTCGCCGATCTGGCGGCCGCTGTCTTTACCAAGCTGGACTATGAATTGCTGCAGCGTCGCGTGGCGTCGCTGGAGCTGGAGCGTAAGACCATGATCCCCGCATCTGCTCCAACCAGATCAGCCAGTGGGGCGTGAACGCGGCTCGCTCCCCGGTCCAGGCCGCAGAAGCGCCGGCTCCATGCGCTCAAGTTGATCGAGTGGAATATGGCAGGCAATACGGTGACCGGCGGCAGGCTCATGCACCGGCGGCTCGACGTCATCACAGATCGTCCCAACGCGACGCGGGCAGCGCGGGGCAAATCGACACCCTTGGCCAGGCTCGGGGGCCTCCATAGGCAGGCGGATGCGATGCTGCGCGCGCTCGCGTGCACCCACCACCGGAACCGCCGAGAGCAGCGCTTCGGTGTAGGGGTGGTAGGGCGGCTTCAGCACTTCCTCGATCCCGCCGCTTTCCATGACGGCACCGCCATACATCACCACGACGCGGTCGGCGAGATGCGCGATCACGGAGAGGTCATGCGAAATGAAAAGGTAGGTGACGCCGACGCGATCGCGCAGATCGGCGAAGAGGTTGAGGATCGCGGCTTGGACCGAGACATCGAGCGCGGAAACCGCCTCGTCGCACACCAACAGGTCGGGTTCGCTCGCCATCGCGCGCGCGATGCTGACGCGCTGCTTCTCGCCGCCCGAGAGTTGATGCGGATAGCGATCGCGATAGGCAGGCGAGAGGCGCACGAGATCGAGGAGAGCATCTATTCGCTGATCGAGCGCCGGGCCGCGCAACCCCCCGAAGAGAGATAGCGGGCGCGCGATGATCTCACGCACGCGCTTGCGCGGATTGAGTGAGCTGTCGGGGTTCTGGAAGACGATCTGAGCGCGCCGTCGGAACTCCGGACCGGGCAAATCGGGAACTTCCCTCCCTACGTATCGAAGGTGCCCTCTGTCGGCCCGGATAAGTCGCAGCAGCAAGCGCGCCAAGGTCGATTTTCCCGACCCGGATTCGCCGACGATCCCCACGACTTCGCCCCGCGCCGCAACAATCGAGACCCGATCGACGGCGCGGATCTCCCGCGGCGGTTCAAGGCGGGGCCATCCACGCGCCAGCGACAGCCGGCTCAGCAGACCGCCGAGCAGAAAGGTCTTGCTCACCTCGTCCGCCTCGAGAACCGGCGGCCCGGCTCGGAGACGCGGTTCATGCGCGGCTTCTTCCGATGGCCAAGCGGCGTCGGAAAGAGCTTGGGCCCGATGACAGCGGACGGCGTGCCTTTCGCCCAAATCAAAGAGCATCTGTGGTGTGGCGCACGCGGAAACCATGAAAGGACAGCGCGATGCGAAATTGCATCCGTGTATGGGTTGCGTCAGATCGGGGAGCCCGCCGGGGATCGGCACAAGACGCCGCAAACCGTGCTCGATGCGCGGGATCGCTCCGAGCAGCCCCTTGGTATAGGGGTGAGAGGGGGTGCGAAACACGCGCTCGCTCGAGCCGCGCTCGACGATGCGCCCGGCGTACAGCACCGCCAAATCATCGCAGACCCGCTCGACGACCCCAAGATTATGACTCACCAGCAGAAGCGAGAGACCGCGACGCACGCGCAAATCTTCGACCAGATCGAGAATCTGCGCCTCGATCGTGACGTCCAGCGCCGTCGTCGGTTCGTCGAGCAGAAGCAGCTCCGGCTCGCATGAGAGCGCCATCGCGATGAGCGCGCGCTGTTTCATCCCGCCCGAGAGCTGATGCGGGTAGGCCGCGGCGATCTCGCGCGGGCGCCGCACGCCGACCTCGCCCAGCAGTGCGATGGCGCGCTCGATGGCGGCCTCGCGCGGAAGACGGCGATGCGTCATCAGCGGTTCGGCGATCTGCAGACCGACCCTGAGCGCGGGGTTGAGCGCCGCACCCGCATCTTGGAATACCACGCCGATGCGGTCACCGCGCGGTATGGGCGCACCGATCAGGCTTTGGCCCTGAAAGACCAGGGCGCGCGCACTGATGTCGGCCCCCGCTCCGAGGAGGCCGAGCAGAGCGAGGATCACGCTGCTCTTCCCGGAGCCCGACTCGCCGACGAGGCCGAGCGCGCCGCCGGCGGGAACCGCAAAGGAGACATCGTCGAGCGCCAATAGGGGGCCGCGCGAAGTCGCGTAGCGAAGGCTTAGCCCATCCACTTCCAGCACGTTCATTTGCCATACCGCGCGGAAAAGGTGGGATCGAGCGCTTCGCGCAAGCCTTCGCCGAGCAGATTGACGGAGATCAGGAGGATGCAGAGCACAACGCCCGGCGCGAGCCCAATCCACGGCGCTTGCTCGATGAAGGGGCGCGATTCCGCAATCATCAGGCCCCATTCGCTCATCGGCGGCTGCGCGCCGAGCCCGAGAAACGAAAGCGCCGAGCCGAGCAGAATGGCGAAAGTCACCCGCAGGCTGGTCTCGACAATGATCGGCGGCCAGGCATTGGGCAGGATTTCGCCAAAGAGAATATAAAACGCGCTCTCGCCACGCGCGCGGCCGGCTTCGACGAATTCCTCTCCGAGGAGACCGAGCGCCACAGAGCGCGTCACTCGCGTCATGATCGGAACATAAACGAGCCCGACGGCGACAATGGTCTTCCAGAGGCTGGGCTCGGTGATCGCAAGAATCAGCAGACCGAGCAGGATCGGCGGCACCGAGATCATCACGTCGACGCCGCGCATGATCAATTCGCCGCCGATGCCCCGGTAGTAGGCGGCGACGAGGCCGAGCGGAACACCAAGCGCCAGACTGATCGCGCTTGCGCCAAATCCCATCAGCAGCGAGTAGGGTGCGCCCGCGAGGATACGCGAGAGTACGTCGCGGCCGAACTCGTCGGTGCCGAGCCAGTGCGCGAGGTTTGGCGCCGACAAGCGTTCTCGCACGTTGAACTGATCGAAGGGGTAGGGGGCGATCAAGGGCCCGAGCAGCGCCAGCACGATGAACAGCGCCACCAAGGTGGCGCCAATCGTGAGATTTGCCGGGAGCCTCCGCCCCGGCGATGCGACGGCGATGCTCACGCCACGCTCGCGCGATAGCGGATGCGCGGATTGACCCAGGCGTAGAGCAGGTCGGCCACGAGATTGGCGAGCGCATAAACGGCCGTCACCACCATCATGCCCGCCTGCAGCAGCGGCAAATCGCGGTGCTCGATCGCGTAGATCAGCAAGCGTCCCAAGCCCGGGTAAGCGAACACCGTCTCCACGACCACCACGCCGCCGATGAGAATGCCGACATCGACCGCGAGCACGGTGATCGCCGGCATGAGCGCGTTCGGCAGCGCGTGGCGGCGGAGCACCAGCCGCTCGGGAAGACCCTTGGCGCGCGCGGTCAGCACATAGGTCGAGCGCAGAGCCTCCAGCATCGAAGAGCGCGTCAGGCGCGAGACATGCGCGATGAGACCCAGCACCAGCGTCATGACCGGCAGCAGGAGATGCGCGGCCCAGCGCCATAAGCCGCTCTCGGCGATCGGCGCATACCCGGTGGCCGGCAGCCAGCCGAGCCAAGCCGAGAACAGGATGATCGCGAGGATCGCCCAAAAGAACTCCGGCACCGCGATGAAGAAGTATTGCAGCAGCGTGAGCAGGCGATCGCTGAGCTTGCCGCGATGCGTCGCGGAATGCGTGCCGAGCCAGATGCCGATGAGCGCCACCAAGGTGATCGCGATGCCCGCCAATAGCGCCGAGCGCGAGAAGGCCTCGAGGATCAGCGGTCCCGCGGCTCGCTGCATCACGATCGAGCGGCCAAAATCGCCCTCCAGAAGGTGCATCAGCCACCGGCCGTACTGCTGGTACCAGGGATCATGGAGTCCCAGCAGTTGCTCGACCTCGGCGATCTGCCGATCGGTCGCGAATTGTCCGAGGATTGAATAGGCGACGTTGCCCGGCAGCAGTTGAGTGATGCCGAAGATGAGCACCGACATCACCCAGATCACCAACACGACGTAGCAGAGACGCTGCAGCGTGTAGGCGATCACCGCCGAACCCCTATGCCATCGTCAAACGCGCAACTCCGCCGCGTCGATCGGCGAGGAAGAGTCGCTATGGAGCAATGCTCGCCTGCCGCAGATCGAACCATCGCATCGGATGTGTGGCGACACCCTGAACGCTTTTGCGATAGGCGCAGATGAAATTGACGGCATAGGCGATGAAACCCGGCTGACCCTCCGAAAGATATTTTTGAAAGGCCAGGTACAGCGGCTTTTGCTCGTCGGGATTGCCGGTGAGCCGGGCCTTGTCGAGAACTTCGTCGACGCGCGGATCGGAGAAATGCCAAAGCCTCACGTTCCATGAACCGTTGGTGTGGAAGAACGCGTAGACGCTGGTGTCGATCGTGGGACGGGCAAAATAGCCATCGATGTAGATAGGCGCCTTGCCCGAGACTTCCGCATCGTATTGCGAGAACGGGACGGTCTGAATCTGAATGTCGAAGCCGCCGGCCTTCGCCAATTGCTGCAGTGCGACGCCGAGCCGCTCGCGCACGGGACGCCCTCCCGGCACGATGAGGTTCACCTTGACGCCATTGGCGTACCCCGCTTCGGCCAGCAGCTTCCGCGCTCCCTCCGGATCGGCTTTGTTGAACCCGATCTCCTTGTTGAAGAAGGGATGCGTCGGAGGAATGGGGCTGTGGGTCGGCGCACCCTGGCCGAACAGTACGATCTCGACGACGTCGCGCTTGTCGACGGCCATCTGGAAAGCGCGCCGGACACGCACGTCGTTGAAGGGAGGTATCGAGTTGTTCATGATCGCCGCGTCCCAGGATGGCGTCGGCACGCTGTCGACGCGCAGGTCGGCGATCTCGGATAGCGGCTTCACCTGATCGGGCGGCAGATCCCAGATGATATCGATGTCACCGGCCCTGAGCGCCGCGACCCGCGCGCTCATCTCGGGAATGATGCGGAGCTCGACGCCGGCGAGCTTGGGAGAACCCGCCTCCCAGTAATCGGGATTGCGCTCCAGCACCATTCGGTCGCCTGGCGTATAGCTCTTGAAGCGGAACGGTCCGGTGCCGATGGGATGCGTCGGCAGCTCGCCAACGAGGTCCTTGGGGACGATTTTCACCTGGCGATCCGAGAGAATATCGGCAAAGCCGCCGTAGGGATATTTGAGATCGAAGCGGACGGTATAGGGATCGACCGCCGTCATCTCGGCGATCATGTCGTAGTTGCTGCGCGCTGCCGACGCGGTCGCGGGGTCGAGCACCCGCTTGAAGGTCGCGATCACGTCGTCGGCCGTCATCTCGCGCCCGTTATGGAATTTCACGCCGTGGCGGAGGTGAAAGGTCCACGACTTCAGATCCTGTGTGTACTCCCATTTCTCCGCGAGCTCGGGCTCGATCGAGAGATCGGCGCGCATTCGCGTCAAACCATTGAAGACCAGATTGTCATAGATGTATTCCTCGCCGGTCGTGGTCCGCGCGGGATCGAGATTGCTGAGCGAGGTGCCGACCGTGATCCGCAGCACGCCCTGCGCGGCGGCGCCGCACGGCTGGAGCAGTGCAACGATGCTTCCCACCAAGAATCCGACAACAGCGAGCCGCACCCAGCGCCAATTTGTCATTGCCTGCCTCCGCTTATGTATCGCCTTTGGCGCGGTCAGGATCGACCGCGCGGATCACAAATTCATCGATCGACGGAAGATACTCGTTCCACAGCGCGCGCAGCTTCGCGATCGGCGCATCCGCCCAGTCGATCCGGAGATCGACCAGGGGAAAGCGCTCGCGATGGACCGTGACGAGCACGGCCGAGCGTACGGGTCCCCGCTCGCCGCCGGCTTCCAATCCCGCCTCGAGCCCGCGCAACAATCGCTCGGCAAGCCGTTCCTGCGGCGCCGACTCGAAGGCCGCGACCATTGCTGGAACCACCCGGTCATTGGCAAGGATATTGCCGACCGCGACGCAATCGCGACCCTGAACCTCGCCTCGATGCGGCTTCACCAGTTTCCCCGAAAAGGCGGCCGTGCGGCCCGCGGCGTCAATGGCCGCGAGCTGCCGCCAGCCGATATGCTCGGTCGAGGCGACCAGGGCGTCCACCGTGGCGGCGGCGCTGCAGCCGGATTGGAGGAGGTCGATACCGCGCGAACCGAGGCGCGGATCGGTGCGATGCTGCGTCAAGACAGCACCCACCCCGGCCCGGGCGAAGGGGACCCGCGACCCCACGGCGATGCTGGAGGTGGAGACTGCGGCGCCAAACTCCCCGGTGCGAGCGCAACGGCCGGCGATGGAGAAGGTCATGGTACTGGCCTCGGGTTTCCCTGCACGAAGCCTAACGCCGCCACCGTGGGGCCCGTCGAGTCTTTTCTGATGCCTCCGTCAAACCGCGGCAATCACGTGGCCCACCTGCTCAGCCGTCAACGGTTCAATATCCGCCTCGCTCGCGGCGAGCACCAGCGCGGATGCGGCGGCGGCGGCGCTCTTGAGCTCGCTCGGATCGACCTTGTCGGGGGTGTCGCCCTCGGTCAGCAGGAAGCGCAGATTGGAGCCCGGCTCGTCGAGCCCGCAGCAGAGACGCAGCGCCGGAATGCCGGCGCGGATGAAATTTGCGTGGTCCGAATTGCCCATGAACGGCCGGTGTACCCGAATTCCAAGGCCGTGGGCGGCGTTGGTCCGCCCCACCAATTCCTCGGCAATGGGGATGCCGCTGGTTAGCGCGGCGAGCCGGCGTGCGCCCGCGACGGAATCGAGGTTGACGTTGAAGGCGAGGCGGCGACGTTCGCCCTGAGGCAGCGCCGCCAGGTGATCGCGCGACCCCAACAACGCCCATTCCTCGATGTTGAAGAGAGCAATCCGGAGGCCGCGGCGTCGGCTCGGGATGGTGTCTCTGAGCGCTGCCGCCGCAGCCAGCACGCTCACCAGCCCCGAGCCATTGTCGATCGCGCTGGCCGCGAGGTGGTGACCATCGATATGCGCGGAGAGCACCACCAGCTCGCCGCTCTTGCCGGGGATGTCGACGAACAGGTTTTCCGCATGACGGTCGAAAAAGCGGCCGGTGGTTTCGAGAGTCGTCTCGCCGACCTCGGCAAGCGCCGCAGCGGCTTCGTGGCTGATGCCCGCGGCCGGTATATCCCCCTCGCGCCCTTCGCCTGACGATCCCGTCACCAGCAATCCGCCGGAGAGGTGACAGGCGATCAGGAACCCGGCGGCGCCGGCGGCCTTGGCCATCTCGTATTTACGGCGCCGGTGGATGTGGCCGGAAGCGATCATATATTCGTGGCGCACCAGCACGATGCGCCCGGGAATTTGTTGCGCGGCAAGAGCGAAATCCGCGGGCGTGCCGCGTCCCAAATCGAGGACCTTCGCGCGGAGCCCGCCGGGAGGCGTCGCGGGCGAGCGCCCAAGCGCGCAGGCGGGGAAATGCCGGCCATCCCGCAAGGTAAAGTGGGCCGGCCCCCGATCCCAGCCGCGGTAAGGGATCGGTTCGCGGCGGACCGCACCGTGAGTGACCTCGGCAAGCCGGCGTCCCAGATATTCGCAGGCCTTCGCCTCGCTCTCCGTTCCCGCGAACCGGCCGCCCATTGCCGCGAGCGCCTGAAAATCATCGACAATTTCCCGCGAACTCCAGATCTGCCCCGCGATGCGCGCGAACTCGTTCATTGCCGTCGCTCTCCTTGGACCGCTGCGCCGGAGGAATGCTAACATCTCGCGGGAAAGCGCGTCACTGACCGAAGGGAAGCGATCATGACCGGCATCGCGCGTCGATTGGCGGAAGATCTCGAGCGCCAATTACCGGAGCTGCTCAGCCTGCTCGAACGTCTCGTCAACATCGACAGCGGCTCCTATCACGCGAGCGGCGTCAATGCCGTGATCGACTTGGTGGCAGGCGAGTTGACAAAACTTGGCTTCACCATCGAGCGCACGCCGATTGCCGGACGTGGCGACCAGATGACCGCTCGACGCGCCCTCGGCAGTGGCCCTCGGCTTCTGATCCTCGGTCATGCGGATACGGTCTGGCCTGCCGGAACCGTCGCGGAGTGGCCGTTCGCCCGCATGGATGATCGCATCACCGGCCCCGGCGTCGGAGACATGAAGGGCGGCGTGATCTCGGCGGTATTCGCGCTTAAGTGCGTGCTGGCTCAGCGCGTTCAGGGATTCGGCTCCTGCACCTTCCTCCTGGTTCCCGATGAAGAGCTCGGCAGCGTGCAAAGCCGCCAATGGGTCGAAAGAGAGGCGGGTGAGGCCGATATCTGCTTGACGCTAGAACCCTGTCGCCCCGGCGGCGGCGTGGTCACGGGGCGCGGGGCTGTCGGTGCCGTGATCGTGCGCGCATCCGGCCTCTCGGCGCACTGCGCGGCGGCCCCGGAAAAGGGCGCGAGCGCGGTGCGCGCCCTGGCGGGGCTGGTCGGAGAGCTGGAGGCACTCTCGGATCATGCGCGAGGCGTCAGCGCCTCCGTCGGTATCTTGCGCGGCGGCGCCGCGCGACAGGTGGTGCCACCCGATGCCGAGATGCACGTCGACCTGCGGGCGCCGGATGCGTCCAGCGCGGAGGCTCTGTTGCAGAGCGTGCGAGCAATCGTCGGCCGCCCGGCATTCGACCGGCGCATCACATTGTCGACGAGCGGCGGAATCAGCCGTCCCGCTTTTCCAAAGCGACCCGGCACGGAGAAACTATACGCCGCCGCGCAAAAAATCTGCGCCGAGCTCAACACGCCGATATTCGAGGTGACATCGCGCGGCGGCTCCGACGGCAGCTTCGCCGCGGCGCTCGGCGTTCCTACGCTGGATGGGCTCGGCCCCATCTGTCATGACAGTTGCAGCCGGCGCGAAACGGTGGAGATCGCCAGCATCGTGCCCCGCGCGGCGCTGCTCGGCGCCTTGACGACTGTGGCTACCCACTAGTGTGGCTGATTTGAAGTTCCTCCGATCACCGCCGGCCGCTCGGAGAGGAACTTCAAATCCGAAGGCCACACTAGCAATCCATGAGTTGCTAGTGTCCCCATGATTCCGAAGTTCGCATCTGAGCTTGGCCGTTTGGTCATGCGAACTTCGGAATCGGGACACTAGCCCGTCAGTCGGCCGCCGATACCCGCTCGCGCCGTGGCTGCTCCGCCGCGCGATCGAAGTAACCCGCGCGCGCGGCGGAACCGATGAAATTGACGATCAGCCGACCGGCGGTCAGGCAGGTGATGCGATTGACGTCCAGGGATGGCGCGATCTCCACGATGTCCATGCCGACAACCCGCCCCTTGCGCACGAGACCGTGGATGAGCGTCAGCATCTGATCGTAAGTGACGCCACCCGGCGCCGGCGCCATCACCGCCGGCATGACCGCGGGATCGACGCCGTCGGCATCGATGGTGAGGTAATAGCGCCCGCCGTCGGGAATTCGATCCAATACGGCGCGCATGCCGATTTCGTGCAGTTCGTGGGCGGGAATCAGGTGAGCGCCGTAGGCGCGCGCCGCCCCGACTTCCTCGGCACGCGCGCTGCCCTGGCCGCGCAGTCCGATTTGGAAGATCGCGTTGAAATGCGGCATCTCTGACGCGCGGCGGATCGGACTGGAGTACCCCTCGCGCACCCCATTAACCTCGTCGCGCCAATCGAGGTGCGCGTCGATGTGCACGAGGGTGATTGGACCTTTGCCGTCGAGAGCGCGGAAGACCGGGATCGGCACGCCGTGATCGCCGCCGAGAGTGATGAGCAACGCTCCGGAAGCAAAGATTTTCCGGGCTGCTTGTTCGGCGCGCGCATAGTGACCGGTAAGAGCGCGGGGATCGGCGATCACATTGCCGCAATCGACGATCCGAACGTCACGGCCGGCCAGGATCGGCCCACCCAAATCGAAGTCCCAGCGCTCGCGGCCCCGACAGAAGCGGTCGCTGAGGGCGCGAATGGCGTCGGGCGCACGCGTCTGGTCATTGGTTACTTCGTCGATCGAGTAGGGATCGCCATAGGGAATGCCGAGGATCGCGACATCGGCCTGGAGCGCATCGAGATCGGTAATGACCGGCGCGCGCAGAAAGCTTCCCGGTCCCTGTGCCGGTGATTGGGTTAAAAACATGGGCATGGGAACCTCCCGTGGAAAAACGGTGCGCGGTCGTCACTTTGGGAAGATCCTATAGGTACTGCGACCATGACCGCTACTGCGGAAATCGTCGTCGCTCGGAAGCGATCTTGCCTCTCCTGGACGGCCCGGAAGGGCGACATTAAGCTGCCGAACACTCTCAACAGGCCAAGCGTGCCGCATCGAGGGTCGGTGCCGCAACGTATCGAGAATTGGAGGAGACGGAGATGACCGATTATCCGGATTGGCCGACCATTGCCAACTCGCACCGCGTCCGGACCAAAAGCTACCCCCGTCTCGCGGAGGATATGCCGACGTTCTTGGGGGTTCCGGTGGCGATCTCTGCCAAGGATCTCGCGGGTGCGGACGTTGTCATTATCGGCGCCCCCTTCGCGGCAGGTTGGGGGCCGCAATACTCTGGCGTTGACAAAGAGCTATGGCTCGCGGGACCGAAACGGGTCCGCCAACAGTCGATCCGCTATACCGGTTACGTGCAGGATTTCGATCTCGACGTCTTGGAAGAGCTTAGGATCGTCGACTACGGCGACGCCGAGATTCCTCCTGAAGCCAATTACGTCGCCACGGTCGAGAACATCTTGCGTGCGCAAGCCGCGGTCGAGGCTAAGGTGAACGATGTCCTGGACGCCGGTGCCATTCCGATCGTGATCGGCCAGAACTCCCCCTGCGGCTCCTATGCGATCGGCAAACCGATTGCCGAGCGCGCGAAAGGCAATGTAGGGGTGATCAGCCTCGATACCCACTGGGACTCTCGCCCGATCGATTGGGCGACAATGGATCCGCGCATTGCGGGTTCCGGAAATTGGAAGGCGAAACTCTACGAGTTCCACAAGAATGTGACGGTGCCGAACCTCGTGGAGATCGGCGAACGCGGCATGCTCGAGGACAAGACCTATGTCCGCCGTTTCGTGCGGGAGGGCGCGCATTTCATTCCGATGTGGCGGATCCGCGCGGAGTTCGGGCTTGAAGGCGCGATCAAGCTGCTGAGCAAGGCCTACGAAGGCACGAGCGACGTCTACGTTCACTTTGACATGGATGTGCTTGGTGGCGCTGGCCCCGCACCGGGTGATCTTCTGGGTGATCTCGCCGAGCCGATCGGGATGACCGACTATGAGGTGATCCGTATCTCCCACGAAGTGGGGTTGCGCGGTCTCTCGGGCCTGTCATTCATCTGCATTCCGCCGGGATCGGCGGTGACCTATCGCACGATCGTTTATGTCATCACCTATCTGCTCGCGGGACTCGCGATCAGCCGGCGCGAACCCAAAACGGCCCGGCCGCGGCGCGCATCCGCCGCAAGGAAGCGCAAGTAGCGTCTGCCAAAAAGGACAACCGCTGGTCGGCGGCAACTCGGCCGTCGCTCCCCTGCGACCTCGATTTTTATCGGTCTCCGTCTCCACCAAACGGCTGATGCGGGGCAGCACGGGACGCCTAGATTGGTGCGCACGAACGAGATCATCCACGCCCAGGAAGAGAAAACCGACCGTCCTGAGGGACGCAGGAAGCGATGACCGCAATCAAAGCGTCATCCCTGGTCGGTTGCGGCCCACCACTGCTTCCTGCCGGCGCGAGTGCGGCCGTTACCGATCCAAACCTCTCGTCATCAGGCAGAAATGATGACGGAGCTATCAGAGCGTGAGGTGCATCACAGGAGGACGGCAGTCACCGGTCCTATGTTCATTGCGATGAAGCAAGGAGGGTCCCATGTACGCCAGTCGGAGTCTCCGCTATCGAATGCCCATCTCCCGGACACGCCACCTTCCCTCCAGTCTGGTACTGGTCGTGGTGTTCAGTCTCGTGGGGCTCGCTACTTCTGCGATCGTCGCGATCTCCTATCCGGAATCACCGACAACCGTCACCGAAATATTCGGTCCTTGAGCGTGTGTCGCGCGTCTATCGAGTCCGCCTCCACCAAACCATTGATGCGGCGGACTACGGATCGATCCTACGTTTGTTCACGCGGGCGGTCCGTCGGCGGCTGCGATCGCCGACCGGACCACCGGAATGTGGAAGTCTGTATAATCGCGGCATGAAGGAGACCTTCTTCGCCGATTTGTCCGGTTGGCTGACGCAAGCGGGGCTAGCCGGCACCTCTGAGAGCGATATCGTGTCGGGATTCTGCGATCGCTGCGTCGCGGCGGAGCTTCCGCTGCGTCGCGGCCTGCTGTTCATCGACACGCTTCATCCCGTCTATGAGGGCCGCCTGTATCGCTGGGGATTCGGGCCCGATGAATCGCCCCTACTGGAATATGGTCGCACCAGCCTGGAGGCGCTCGCCGCATCCGGCTCCAATCCGCGGGATGTCGAGGTCGCCGAGCAGTGGCGGCGGAGTGCTCATTACAGAATGCTGCAGACCGGTGACTCGATTTTGCGGCGGCGAATCAATGCCGCGACCACGGACGAATTCGGCATGCTGTCGGAATGGGCGGCGGCGGGAATGACCGACTACGTCGCGATCATTACGCGCTTTGCGGCGGAAGGCGTCATCGGCGAGATGGATGGGGTCTACTCGTCGTGGGGGACGGCAGCGCCCAACGGGTTTGATGACGGTCAGATAGCCGCGCTCCAGCGCATCGTTCCGTACCTTGCGCTCGCCATCAAATCGGTCTCGCTCGCGCGCATGACGGGAGCGCTGATGGAAACCTATCTCGGCCGCGACGCCGGCCAGAGAGTGCTGAGCGGACGCATCGTGCGCGGCATTGCGGAGCGCATCGACGCCGTTATTTGGTTCAGCGATTTGCGGGGGTTCACGCGGATTACCGACACCGCGCCCGAACATGTGATCCCGCTGCTCAACGACTACTCCGATGCCATCGTCTCGGCGATCAACCAGCACGGCGGCGACGTTCTCAAGCTGATCGGCGACGGCACGCTCGCCATCTTCACCGCTGAAGATCGCAATAACGCATGCAGCGCGGCGCTCTCGGCGGCGATCGCCGCTCGCCAAGGCGTTGCTGAATTGAAGAGGCGCCGTTCGGCGGAAGGCAAACCGATAACCGATATGTATCTGGGATTGCATATCGGAGACGTCTTCTATGGCAATGTCGGGAGCCGCGAGCGGCTCGACTTTACCGTCATCGGCCCGGCCGTGAATGAGACGAGCCGCATCGCGGCCATGTGTCGTTCGGTCGATCAGCCTCTTTTGATGTCGGAGGCGTTTGCCAATGTCGGAGACATCAAGCGCCGCCTCATTTCCGTCGGGCGATATGCGCTCCGTGGCGTGTCGCATCCACAGGAACTATTCACGCTCGATCCTGGTGCGTAGGCAGCCCCTACGGTCGGCGGGCGCGCAGGTGCAAAAAGAGCGGCAGTCGCTGCCATCGCTGATGCGCCTCGGAATGAACCGCGTAATCCGGGACGCTCGGCTCGCGGAGCGCCTCGACGAACAACCCTGCCTCCGCCAGCGCCTGAAAATAGCTCTCGAGCGGGCGATGTTGGCTATGGAATGTCATCGTCAGCCCGTCCTGCTCGACGGTGTCCGAGTATGGGAATGCACGAAGATACTGGCCCCTGATCACGAAGGGAGAGTCGGCATTCCTTTGTTCGAACTCGCCGGCCGAGTTGATCGGATGAACAATCGCAAAGCACAGTTTTCCGCCATGGTCCAAAACGCGCGCCATTTCCCGAACAGCAACGGGCATCGCGTCGATGTCGTGGAGCGACATGAAGGCGACGACCAGGTCCGCGCTCGCGTCCTCGATTGGAAGCGCGGCGGCGTCGGCCAATCGAATATCCATGGAGGCGTCGGACGCGCGAGCGGCGGCGACGAGGGAGGGTGACCCGTCGATTCCGATGACGCGATGCCCGAGCTTCTTGAGGTCGCGCGTCAGGCGTCCTTCGCCGCATCCGACGTCGACCGTCCGTCGTCCTGGCGCCGGCAATAGCTGAAGAAACTGGTCGCGGTGAAAGCGCCAATAGCTGTCGTGTCCGGGCGCTCGCGCCCACTCAATCCACTGACTGGCATGAGCCTCCCATTTGGCGCGGAGATTCATGAGGTCCATCCTGATGCCCTGGGTCGCGCAATACGGGCTGAATTGCCCGTTCCGTGCGCCTGCTTGATTTGTGCCCGCATATAACCGACCGTGCTACTTCTGGAACTGGTCGATATCGAACCACTTAATTCCATGTAGCTTTCGGGAGGTCAACATGCCGAGCACGACGTCGATTCCAAGTACCGATCGGGGTCCGACGGCACCAGCGCAATTCTGGCCGGTCGGTTGGTGGAAAATTGTCGACGCAAAAATCGGCATCGTCCCGATACCGATATTCCTCATCTTGGTGGCCCTGATCTGGGGATTTGCGGCCACCGGCCCGGTCCCGTCCGACATCCTGATGGCGATCGTCCTGCTGTCGATGGGCGGATTCGCGTGCGCCGAACTGGGCAAGCGCATCCCGATCATACGCAACATCGGCGCGGCGGCGATTTTTGCCACCTTTATTCCGTCATTTCTCGCCTTCAATCACCTGCTGCCGCAGTCGGTCTTGAACTCGATAACGCAATTCACCAAGGACTCGAATTTTCTCTATCTGTTCATCGCCTGCATCATCGTGGGCAGCATCCTGGGTATGGATCGAGGCGTCCTCATCAAGGGCTTCCTCAAGATCTTCGTGCCGCTCGCGGCCGGCTCGATCGTCGGATGTCTTGTCGGCACGCTCGTCGGCGTGCTGTTGGGTCTGGGCGCCTTCCATACGTTCTTCTTCATCGTGGTCCCGATCATGGCCGGCGGCGTGGGCGAGGGGGCGATACCGCTCTCCATCGGTTATTCGCAAATTCTGCATCAGGCGCAGGGCGATCTCTTTGCGCAGGTATTGCCGCCGGTGATGCTCGGCAGCCTGACCGCGATTCTGTTGTCCGGGACGCTCAACTACGTGGGCAAGAAGTATCCGCACCTCACGGGCGAAGGCCGCTTGCAGCCGGGCGAACACGACGAGCTGCAACGCGAGGAAGAGGATAGCGGCGGCATCCACGTCGATGTCACGACGATCGGTGCCGCGGTTGTAACGGCGGTCACGCTCTATTTGATTGGCGCCTTATCGCAGCGTCTCTTCAGCTTTCCGGCGCCCGTTGCGATGCTCGTCATCGCCGTGTTCTTGAAGCTCATACGCGCGGTGTCGCCGACACTGCAGCTCGGCGCCTTTCACGTCTATAAGTTCTTTTCGACCGCGGTGACCTATCCGCTGCTGTTCGCGATCGGTGTTTCGCTGACGCCTTGGGACAAGCTGGTTGCTGCCTTCAACCTCCCGTACATTCTCACCATCGTCTCGACCGTCGTGACGATCATAGCGACTGGCTACGTGGTCGGTGGTTGGCTCAAAATGTATCCGATCGATACCGCGATCGTCACGGCGTGCCACAGCGGACAAGGCGGCACCGGCGACGTCGCCATCCTCACGGCCGCCAATCGGATGCAGCTCATGCCGTTCGCCCAGATCGCCACGCGTATCGGCGGCGCGATCACCGTGACGTTGGTTCTGATCGCGCTGACGCAAATCGTCTGAGGCAGGGCGGCAGCTTTTCAAACTGTACGTTGCCGCCACTACGAACCGGCGCGAGCGATTGCTGCATCGAGCGGCCCCGCCATCGGTGTAGCGGCAACCGGAGATTCGATTTGACCCTCATATTTGGCGGTGGGACGATCAAAAGCAGATGCGACAGACGGCCCGTGACAGAAGGCGGCCGTGCTCAACAGGGAGGCTGAGATGAGAAAGGAAGCCATTTTTGCTGTGATATTGGCGGCCGCGGCAGTGCTCTCGAACGCCGCCGGTGCACAGGACAAGACCCTCTACGTGGGCGCCTACGGCGGTTCTTTCGAGCAGGTGATGCGCCAGCAGGTCTTTCCGCCATTCGAGAAGAAATACGGCGTCAAAATCGAATACGTGTCGGGCAATTCGACGGACACATTGGCAAAGCTCCAGGCGCAGAAGGGGAGCGAGCAGATCGACGTCGCGATCCTCGATGATGGTCCGATGTACCAGGCGGTGGCACTCGGTTTCTGTGCGCCGCTGACCTCGGCACCGATCTACAAGGATCTCTATGACGTCGCGACGTTCCCGTCCGGAAAGGCGATCAGCATCGGCATGGTCGGCACCGGCTTCATGTACAACACCAAGTACTTTGCAGAGCACAACTGGCCCGCGCCGACTTCGTGGAAGGACCTCGGAGATCCCAAATACAAGAAGCTGCTGGTGATCCCGCCCCTCAACAATACCTATGGCCTCCACGCGCTGGTGATGGAGGCGCGAATCAACGGCGGCGGCGAGAAGGATATCGATCCGGGATTCAAGGTCTTCAAGACCGAGATCAACCCCAACGTGCTGGTCTACGAGCCGTCGCCCGGCAAGATGACCGAGCTGTTCCAGACCAATCAGGCGGTGATCGCCGTCTGGGGTTCGGGACGCGAGAAGGCGCTCGCCGACACAGGATTCCCGGTCGGCTTCGTCTATCCGAAGGAAGGCGGTGTCGCGCTTGGCGTCGCGGCCTGCGCGGTTGCGGGCGGCGGCAACAAGCCCGAGGCGCAGGAATTCGTGCAGTTCCTTCTGACGCCCGAGATGCAAACTGTCCTCGCCGGAGGTGCCGGTCTCGGACCCGTCAACAAGAATGTCACCTTGCCGCCCGACAAGCAGGCCGGCATCCCCTACGGTCCCGCGCAGATGGAGAAGCTGCTCAAGATCGACTGGGATACGGTGAACGAGCATCGCGAGGATTGGAACAAGCGCTGGACGCGCGAAATCGAAGGCTGAGATAAACATGGAGCATGGCGAGAGCCGCGCCCTTTGACCTCGCGGCTCTCGCCACAGCGTCTCGTTAATGGGCGGCGATGTCCTTTCTGGTCCTCGATCAACTGACAAAAGCCTACGGCGATGTGATCGCGGTCGATCGCCTGTCGCTTGAGGTCGCGAAGGGCGAGTTCGTCTCCCTCCTCGGTCCTTCCGGTTGTGGCAAGACGACAACCCTCCAGATGATCGCGGGCTTCGTAGAGCCCACGAATGGCCGCATCACCCTTGATAACGGCGACCTACTCAGCGTTCGTCCCAACAAGCGAGCCCTCGGCATCGTATTCCAGAGCTACGCGCTGTTCCCGCACATGACGGCGGCGGAGAATGTGGCTTTCGGACTCGAGATGCAGCACGTGCCTCGCGCCGAGCGCGATCGCCGCGTGGCCGAGACGTTGTCGCTCGTCGGGCTTTCCGCGCTTGCCGACCGCTTTCCCCGCAAGATGTCGGGCGGGCAGCAGCAGCGGGTCGCGTTGGCGCGGGCGCTGGTGATTCGACCGCGCGTGCTGCTCTTGGACGAGCCGCTCTCCAATCTCGATGCCAAGCTGCGCGAGGAGATGCAAATCGAGCTGCGCCAAATTCAGCGTACGCTTGGCACCACGACGATCTTGGTGACTCACGACCAATCCGAGGCGATGGCGCTATCGGACCGCATCGTCATCATGAACAGGGGCCGCGCCGAACAGATCGCACGGCCCGATGAGGCCTATGCAAGGCCGGCCAGCGAATTTGTCGCGAATTTCCTCGGCAAGACCAATCAGCTCGCGGCCTCGATCCGCGAGACCGACGGGCGGAAGATCGTGAGCATCGGTGCGGCTCTTTGGCCGGCGGCCGACGCAATGCACTGTGGTCCCGCGACCGTCGCCGTTCGGCCGGAGCGCATCGCTTTGACGGCCAACGGCGGGGTGCCGGGAATTTTGCGCCACCGCGTTTTCCACGGCAGCCACTGGCTGCTGCAGGTGGAGACGGATGCGGGCGCCGTCACCATCATCCGACAGAACGACGGCCAGGCTCTGCCGCGCGAGGGCGAGGCAATCCAGCTCAGTTGGCGCGCGGAGGATATGAGCGTCACTCCGGGCAAGGGCCCCGACGCATGAGCGCCGCAACCTTCGATCGGCGCAATGAGCGGGTGCCGCTCGCGCCCTATCTCCTTAGCGGCCCCGCTCTTCTCGTGCTGGGGACTCTTCTCGTGATACCGCTCGTGGCGACGGCGGTTCTCTCGCTGCACAGCTTCAGCCTCTACAAGGGAATCCAGAACGTCTACAACTTCGATAATTATGTCGACATTTTCAGCGATCCGTACTTCTACGCAATCTACGCCCGCACCTTCCGCATCGCGCTGATCGTGACCCTGCTTTCAATTCTGCTGGGCGCCCCGGAGGCTTATATCCTGAACCGGATGCGCGATCCTTGGCGCAGCGGCTTCCTGCTGGTGGTCCTGGGTCCGCTCTTCATTTCAGTCATCTCGCGTACGCTGGGCTGGGCGCTGCTGTTCGGCTCTACCGGCCTCGTCAATCAGGGACTCGTCGCGCTCGGCCTGATCGATCGTCCGCTGCAGTTCATGTACAGCGAGACGGGCATTGTGATCGCTCTCACGCACGTGCTGGTGCCCTTCATGGTGATCTCGGTCTGGGCGTCGTTGCAGCGGCTCGACCCGCAGATCGAAAACGCCGCGCTTTCCCTCGGCGCACCATCTGGTACCATCCTGCGCCGCATCCTGCTGCCGCAGGTGCTTCCGGGCGTGCTTTCGGGCTCCATCATTGTCTTCGCGTTGGCAGCGAGCGCGTTCGCCACGCCCGCCATTATCGGCGGGCGTCGGCTGCAAGTCGCGGCGACGCTGGCCTATGACGAGTTTCTGAACACGCTCAATTGGCCGCTCGGTGCCGCTATCGCGATGCTGCTGCTGGTCGCGATCCTAGCGATCATCGTCGGTTGCAATCGCCTTGTCGAACGCCGCTACGCGCAGGTATTCGAATGAGCCGCAACGGCCCTTTGGCGCTGGTCTTTCACGGAGCCTTTATCGTCTACATTCTGGCGCCCATTCTTGTCGTGTGCGCCGTCGCCTTTACGTCCAAGGGATATCTCTCGTTGCCTACGGACGGATTGTCCCTGCGCTGGTTCCATGCGATCGCCGCGAACCGAGACTTCGTGGACGCATTCTGGTCGAGCTTGTGGCTCGGTACCATGTCCGCGACGATCGCCATCGGCCTGTCGATCCCGGCGGCGCTGGCCATCGCTCGGTACCGCTTCGTCGGGCGCGATGCGATCACGACGTTGTTCCAAGCTCCGCTCATGATCCCGCCGGCGGTGCTCGGAATTGCCTTTCTCCGCTTTTTCACGCAGGCCGGGATCAGCGGCACCTTCATCGGCCTGGTCCTGAGCCATGTCGTTATCATCACGCCTTTTGCGATACGGCTCGTATTGTCGGCGTCGACCGGCATGGACCCACAGATCGAGCACGCCGCGATTTCGCTGGGCGCCTCCGCATTGGCGACGTTCCGCCGCGTCACTCTGCAGATGATTCTTCCCGGCGTCGTGAGCGGCTGGGTTCTCGCGTTCATCACCAGCTTCGACGAGGTGACGATGACGGTGTTCATCGCCTCGCCGCGCACAACGACGCTGCCGGTGCGCCTGTTTCTCTATATTCAAGACAACATCGATCCGCTGGTAGCGGCGGTGTCGGCGGCACTGATTGCGCTCACCGTCGTGGCGATGATCATTCTGGATCGAACTTACGGCCTCGACCGCCTGCTGGTCGGCCGCGGCAGCGATTGAGGCGGCGGATGAGTGAGTCGCCAAGGAATGACTATGACGTTGCGATCGTCGGCGGAGGGTTGGTCGGCGCCGCGATTGCCTGGGGATTGGCCGGTCTCGGGCAAGGGGTCGTGGTTCTCGACGAGGGAGATGTTGCTTACCGCGCCTCGCGCGGCAATTTTGCCCTGGTCTGGGTGCAGAGCAAGGGGCTCGGCATGCCGCAATACGCCAGCTGGACCAAGCGCTCCTCCGACGGTTGGAGCGCGTTTGCTGCCGAGCTGCTGGAGGGGACCGGGCTTGATGTGGCCTTCGAGCGACCAGGTGGGTTTCAATTGGCTCTCTCGGAACGAGAGCTCGAATCCCGCGCCGGCACGCTCAAACGCCTGCACAATCAGCGCGACATGGTGGAGTATCCCTACGAAATCCTCGACCATGCCGAAATCGAGCGGATGCTGCCGGATATCGGCCCCGAGGTCGTGGGCGGCAGCTATTGCCCCCTCGATGGGCACTGCAATTCACTGCGGCTGCTGCGCGCACTCCATGTGGGGATGAACCGTCGGGGCACGCGCTACCTCCCGAACCATCGCGTCGATCGGATCGATTGGGAGGGCGGTGAGTTTCGCCTCGCAACCGGGTCCGGGCAAATCCGCGCCGGCAAACTCGTGCTGGCGGCCGGCAACGGCAATGCGAAGCTCGCACCCATGGTCGGGTTGAAAGCGCCGGTGCGTCCGCAGCGAGGGCAAATCGTGGTGAGCGAGCGCGTCCGCCCGTTTCTGCGCTACCCCGTCGTCACGGTGCGGCAGACGGACGAGGGCAGCGTGCTCATGGGGGATTCTCTTGAAGAGGTCGGCTTTGACGATACAGCGGGCCTGCCCGTCGCTGCCGCCATCGCCGATCGAGCCGTCCGCATGTTTCCGCTGCTTCGCCGAGTCAACGTCGTGCGCACCTGGGCGGCCTTGCGCGTCATGACCGCGGACGGGTTTCCCATCTATGGCCAGTCGGAGGATTGCCCCGGCGCGTTCCTCGCCACTTGCCATAGCGGCGTGACGCTTGCCGCCAACCATGCACTGGTTCTGGCGCCGATGCTGGCCGCAGGCAAGCTCGCGAGCGAGTTGGACGTATTCAGTGTCCGGAGGTTCGATGTTCCGACGTCTTCCTGATCCAGGATTGAAGCCCGTGATGCTCTCGATTGACGGTGAGCCGGTAACGGCGAGCCAGACCGATAGCGTCGCCGCGGCTTTGCTCGCCTCCGGCCGCGTCTCATGTCGGACCACGGCAGTCTCGGGCGCCGCGCGGGCGCCCTACTGCATGATGGGGGTCTGCTTCGATTGCCTTGTTACGATCGACGGAGAAGGGAATCGGCAGGCCTGTCTCGTGCGCGTGCGCGAAGGGATGCGCGTCGAGACTCAGCAGGGCAAGCGGGAGGCCGGGCGATGAGCACGGCGGTGGCGCTTCGCGAGAGTTATGATCTCGCGGTGATCGGCGCGGGGCCCGCGGGCCTTGCCGCGGCGGCGAAAGCGGCGCGCCTCGGCGTTGATACCGTGCTGCTGGATGAACAATCGTCGCCGGGTGGGCAGATTTACCGCGCCATCACCGAGACGCCTCTGCGCGATCGATCGATCCTGGGCGCGGACTACTGGCGCGGTGCCGATCTCACGGCATCTATCGGCGATAGCGGTGTGCAGTATGTGGCGAATGCGTCGGTATGGAGCGTGTCGCGCGAATGCGAGATCGGCGTGTCGATCGGAAACGTGGCGCGGATCATCCGTGCGAGGCGCGCGATCCTGGCCACAGGGGCCATGGAGCGCCCGTTTCCCATTCCGGGCTGGACGCTTCCTGGCGTCATGACCGCGGGTGCCGCACAGATCCTGCTCAAGTCCTCGGGCCTGGTCGCTCGGAACCGGGTGGTTCTGGCCGGCACCGGACCGCTGCTTTGGCTGATTGCCGCGCAGTACCTGCGCGCGGGCGCCGAAATCGCCGCTCTCTTGGATACGACCCCGCGGGAGAATTGGCGGGAGGCCCTTCCGCATCTGCCGGCATTCCTTGCTTCATCCTATTTTCGCAAGGGCCTCGGACTCCTGCGCGAGGTCCGCGTTCGAGTGCCAGTCATTCGCGATGTCCAGTCCCTGCGGGCGATCGGCGACGACCGCGTGCGCGAAGTCGCCTACCGAACGCGCGATGGTGCCGAACGCCGCATGCCCGTCGATCACTTGTTTCTGCACCAGGGGGTGGCGCCCAATATCAATCTGGCGAATTCCATTGGCTGTGGTCATTCGTGGTCCGAGACTCAGCTTTGCTTCGTGCCGGTTGTCGATGAATGGGGCGAAAGCACGGTCGAGGGCATCGCCATCAGCGGAGACGGAGCCGGGATCGGCGGTGCCGAGGCTGCCGCACAACGAGGGTTTCTGGCGGGCCTCGACGCCGCCTGCCGGCTGGGACGCATCGATCGCACTCGCCGTGACCGCGAGGCCACGGCAAATCGGCAGGCATTGCGGCGCGCCGAACGCGGCCGCGCCTTCCTCGATCTCCTCTATCGACCCCGCATCTCCGACCGCATTCCCGAAGGCGCCACGCTCGCGTGCCGCTGCGAGGAGGTGACCGCACAGCAAATATCCGACACGGTAGCCCTCGGCTGCACCGGGCCGAACCAGATGAAGTCATTCCTGCGCTGCGGCATGGGTCCCTGCCAGGGTCGGCTCTGCGGGTTGACCGTGACGGAGCTGATCGCACGCGCGCGCGGGGTTTCGCCCGGAGAAGTCGGCTACTACCGCCTGCGCCCGCCGATCAAGCCAATCACGCTCGAGGAGCTGGCGGGACTGCCGAAGACGGACGCCGCCGTCAAAGCGGTCGTGCGAGGCTAGGAGAGCGGCCGAGTCATGGTTTCGACGGACGTCCTCGTCATCGGCGGCGGCTTGCATGGATCATCGGCGGCGCTGCACCTCGCGCGTCGCGGCGCTCGTGTCACCGTGATAGAGAAGGACTACGTCGGGCGACATGCCTCAGGCGTCAATGCGGGCGGCGTGCGCCGACTCGGGCGCCATCCCGCCGAAATTCCGCTCTCCGTGGCGTCGCTCGAACTGTGGCATCGGATCGCCGATCTC
>Ga0335079_10000435_pt1 | contig 47963 bp, 50 predicted proteins | sample Lox_Sample_33_FD_206719 | JGI IMG/M metagenome (GOLD analysis project Ga0335079, IMG submission 206719) | Soil microbial communities from Loxahatchee National Wildlife Refuge, Florida, United States - Lox_Sample_3.3 | ecosystem: Environmental > Terrestrial > Soil > Wetlands | place: USA...
TTGCATCCGTTGGGGCAGCGGAAATCATACTGACCAAGAGGAAGAAAGGTAGGACCACTCTGCAGCGGCAGGTCGCATAGAATCTCCCACGTTCTTTCACAGACGCTGCACTTCCAGTTCACTACGGTCATTGGCCCTTCTTCTGGACTATTGGAATCCTCAACGCGTGGATTCTCGCATACCATTCAAGCGGCTCCAACACACCCAAGCATAGGCTTTGGGCTACTTGCCAAGGACAGTATCGATCCCCGAGAGCACCACTCCCAGTTTGGACCGCGGCAACCTTCCCACGCGCGCCGTGAGCAGGTCCTTGTCCACACTGACGATCTGGGAAACGTTAGCCACGGAATCTTTGGGCAGCCCGGTGAGACGCGCCGCAAGATGGACGTTTCCCGGCGCCACGGCCCATTTGAGATTGCTGGTCAAAGGAACGCAGACGACAGTGGCAATGCGGCTCTGATTCAGCGCGTCCCCTTGTACCACAACCACCGGCCTTCGGAAGCCCGGACCCGAGCCCGCCGGCGCCGGGAGGTCCGCCCACCAGATCTCGCCTTGTGAGATCACCACTCGCTTCGCTCCAGGGTGCGACGCGCGGCAGAGGAAACGAACGGATCCTTCCCTTCCTCCGCCTCGGCGCACGCCCGGTTCATGGCCTCGGTGACCTCGTCCGGCGCATGGTGCGCCAGATACTCCCGGAGCGCATCGCTGAACAGCCGGCTGCGAGACTTCTTGGTCCGCCGAGCCAGGCGCTCCGCTCCCAGGTAAAGATCGTCCGGGATGGACACCGCTGTTTTCATACCCGTAGTATAACCACACGCCTGCCGCGAAACAAGCCCGTTACGTGGTGTAATCGGCGTTGATGTGTACGTAGTCGGTGGTCAGGTCGCAGGTGAGGAATTCGAGCGAGGCGCGCCCGCGGCCAAGCTGCACGCGGACGTCATACTGCGGCTGGGTGAGATACGCGTGGGCCTCGCGCTCATCAAACCCGGCGGCCATGCCTTTGCGGCAGACCTGCAAGTCACCAAAGAAAATATTGATCCGCCCGGGATCGAGCGCGACGCCGGAGCGGCCGGCGGCGGCGAGGATGCGTCCCCAGTTGGGATCGGCGCCCGCCCAGGCGGTCTTGACCAGCGGCGAGTGGGCGATGGTGCGTGCGACCTGCATGGCCTCGTTGCGATTGCGGGCCTGCTCGATTCGCAGCCGGATGACGTGCTTCACGCCCTCGCCATCGCTGATGATCTGCTCCGCAATTTCCTCGCAGACTTCATTCAGAGCTTGAGCGAATTTAGCGCGGATGCCCGGACTGCGCACCGACACGCCACTGGCGCCGCTGGCCAGGAGCAGCACCGTGTCGTTGGTCGAGGTGTCGCCGTCCACGGAAATGCAGTTGAAGCTGTCATCGCAGACTGCGCGCAACAGGGGCTGCAGTTCGCGTGGGCTGGCCGCGACATCTGTCAAGAGGTAGACGAGCATGGTGGCGAGATTGGGATGGATCATTCCCGCGCCCTTGGCGATGCCCAGTAGCGCAAATGATCCAGAGCCGGCGGGGATGCGTCGTGAAAGGATCTTCGGGCGCGTGTCGGTGGTCATGATGGCGCGCGCGAAGCCTTCCGCCGCTTGTTTGCCGGCGGCGTTGGCGGTGATCAAATCCGGCAAAGCGCGGACAATCTTCTCCGCCGGCAGCGGCACTCCAATCACGCCCGTCGAGGACGGAAACACGCTCTCGGCACGGATCTTCAGCAGGCGCGCAGCTTCGCCGCAGACGCGCTCGCAATCCCGGCGACCTGGGGCGCCGGTGGCACAATTGGCATTGCCGGCATTGACGATCAGGAACGAAACGCGGCCGCGACTGCGCTTCAGATGTTCGCGGTCCACTTCGAGCGGTGCGGCAACGACCCGGTTGGTGGTGAAGACGGCAGCAGCGCTGGCGCCGGCGGGAATGCGGACACATGCGAGGTCTGGACGTCCGCTGGCCTTGATGCCTGCGGTAACGGCGGAAAACAGAAATCCGGCAGGGACTTCGATCGGGGCGCCAGCCGCCGAGCTGCTCATGCCTCGAACTTTACCAGCCCGTGTCCGATATGGTGCTGGTGCAAAAAGGCGTACTTGGGCAGTTCGCCGCGGACCATGGCGATCTCGTCACAGCAATGCAGCTTGGGGCAGACCAGGCAGTCCTTGTAGATCTTGTCGGGCAGATCTTCGCGGTTGGCGACGGCGAATCCGAGCGGGGCAAAAAATTCTGGAATGCGCGTAAACAGGCAGACGCCGCTGACTTCCTGCCGCTCCGCCTCGTGCAGCAGCGCCTTGACCACGCGACGTCCCGCGCCCTTGCCCTTTGCGCCGGGACGCACGGCGATGGAGCGCACCTCAGCGAGATGCGGGCCGTAGAGGTGGAGCGCGCCGCAGGCAATCACCTCGCCCTGGTCTTCGACCACGGTGAAGTCGCGGATGTTCTCGCAGATCTCGGCCACGGTGCGCGGCAGCAGGGTGCCATCGCCGGAATAAGTGGCGATCAGTTCGTGGATCGCTTCGGCGTCCCTTAGGATAGCGCTACGCGTGCGCATGCAACTCCCCCCGGAGCGCCGTCAGCCGCTCGCGCGCCCCGGCCAGCGCCTGACGCACGCGGGTCGGCGCGGTGCCGCCCTCGACGTTGTGACAGCCCAGTACGGCGTCCAGCGTGAGATGCGAATAGAAGTCCTGGTCCGCTTCCGGCGCGAAGCGGCGCAGGTCGTCGAGCGGCATGTCGCCGAGATCACAATGATTCTCGATGCACCACTGCACGGCCTGGCCAATCTGCTCGTGGGCGCGGCGGAAGGGCACGCCGTGAGCCACCAGGTAATGAGCCGCCGCCATGGCATTCATGAATCCCGAGCTGGCGGCGGTGTGCATGCGCTCGTAATCGAACTCGACGCAGGCGATGAAGCCCGTGGCGATCGAAACCGCGGCCTGCATGGTCTCGGCTGCCGAAAATACCGGCTCCTGGGTCTCCTGCAGGTCCTTGTTGTAGGCAAGCGGCAAGCCTTTGAGTGTGACGATGAGCGAAGTAGAGTCGCCGATGACGCGGGCTGCCTTACCGCGGATAAGTTCCATCGCATCCGGATTCTGCTTCTGCGGCATGGCGCTCGAGCCGGTGGAGAAGGCCTCCGGCAAGCGCACGAAGCCGAATTCACGGGTAGCGAACAAAATCATCTCTTCAGAGAAACGGCTAAAATGAACTGCCAGGATTGCGAGGGCCTGGACGAACTCGATGGCGAAATCGCGGTCGCTGGTAGCGTCCAGGCTGTTGGCGGTGGGCTGGTCGAAGCCCAGGTCCGCCGACATCGCCGCGCGGTCCAGCGGCAGTGTGCTTCCGGCAACCGCGCCTGAGCCCAGCGGGCACTGGTTCAGCCGCTTGCGGCAGTCGGCCAGGCGGCTGGAGTCGCGAAAAAACATCTCGGCATACGCCAGCAGCCAGTGCGCCACCAGCACCGGCTCAGCCGGCCGCAGGTGCGTGTAGGAGGGCATGGCGGCGACACCGGATTTTTCGGCGCGCGCGATCACCGCCTCAAGCAGCTCGCCCAGGCCGCACTGCAGGTCGTCGATGGATCGGCGCACGTAGAGGCGGAGGTCGGTCGCGATCTGCTCGTTGCGGCTGCGCCCGCTGTGCAGCTTGTACCCGGTCTCGCCAATGACTGCGACAAGCTGCTTTTCGACGAAATGATGCACGTCTTCGGCTTCTTCGTCCTGAAGGAACTCCGGGTTTTCAGCCTGCTGGCTGATCTGCTCCAGGCCGCAGAGGATTGAATCCAGTTCAGGATGCGACAGCACTCCAGCAGAAGCCAGGGCGCGGGCGTGGGCACAGCTTGCCGAGATCTCTTCCTCGATCAGGCGCTGGTCGAAGGGGAACGACCGCTGCCAGCGCTCGAACTGAGGGTCGAGCGGCTGCCGGAACCTGCCGGCCCACATTTTCACTTCACGACCTCCGTTGGTTTCCCGGCAAACTCAATCCTGGTTTGCTGGGATGGCCGAGTGCGGGCGCGAGCGAGCGACCGCGCGGGCAGCCCCAGGATGCGGATGAACCCTGCGGCATCCTTCTGGTCGTAACTGTCGCCCATGGTGAACCCGGCCAGGTCAGTCTGATAGAGCGAGTAGTCGGACTGCCGGCCGGTGATGGCGACGTTCCCTTTGTAGAGGCTCAGGCCCACGCTGCCGGTGATCTCGGCTTGCGTCTGGTTGACGAAGGCGTCGAGCGCTTCGCGCAGTGGCGTGAACCACAGGCCGTAGTAAACCATCTCCGCGTACTTGAGCGCGATCTGCTGCTTGAAGTGCATCACCTCGCGGTCGAGGCAGAGCGCTTCCAGCTCGCGTTGCGCCGTGACCAGCAGGGTGCCGCCGGGAGTCTCATAGCAGCCTCGCGACTTGATGCCGACGAAGCGGTTCTCGACCAGGTCGACGCGGCCGATGGCATTGCGCCCGCCGATCTCGTTCAGCAACTCGACCAGCGATACCGGGTCAAGCTGCATGCCGTTCACGGCGACCGGCGTGCCCTGCTCGAAGCCGATGGTGACTTCTTCTTCCTTGTCGGGAGCTTCCTGCGGGGAACGGGTCAGCATCCAGGTGCTCGGGAGCGGCGGGCTGCTAGCGTCCTCGAGTTCGCCGCCCTCGTGGCTCAGGTGCCAAAGATTGCGATCGCGGCTGTGAATCTTGGCGCGGCTGGCGGCAACGGGAATGCCGCGCTGTTCAGCGTAATCAAGGCAATCCTCGCGCGACTTCAGCGTCCACTCCCGCCACGGCGCGATCACTTTCAGCTCGGGCGCGAGCGCCTGGTACGCCAACTCGAAGCGCACCTGGTCATTGCCCTTGCCGGTACAGCCGTGGGCGACAGTAGCGGCGCCCAAACGGCGCGCGGTCTCCGCCTGATGCTTGGCCAGCACAGGTCGCGCCAGCGACGTACCCAGCAGATACTTGTGCTCGTACACCGCTCCGGCCCGCAGCGCGGGGAACACGTAGCCGGCGAGGAACTCCTCGCGCAAGTCCTCGACCACCACGTTGGACGCGCCGGTCTTATAGGCTTTCTCGACGACGGCTTCGAGATCGTCGCCCTGGCCTACGTCTCCGACGAACGCGATCACGTCGCAGGCGTAGTTCTCTTTCAACCACGGAATGATGATGGAGGTATCGAGGCCTCCGGAATATGCGAGTACCACTTTTTCAGGCATGAGCGCTCCTTGCCGAGAAACGGCGGGCGCCGCCCAGCAGCAACAGCAGGATGGCTTTCTGGACGTGCAGCCGGTTCTCCGCCTGATCGAAGACGATGGACCGCGGCGAGTCCATCACCTCGGCGGTCACTTCTTCGCCGCGATGCGCCGGCAGGCAGTGCATGAACAGAGCATCGGGCGCGGCCAGCGCCATCAGCGTCTCGTTCACCTGATAAGGCGCAAAGATCACGCGGCGGTTGGCCGCTTCGCTTTCCTGCCCCATGCTGGCCCACACGTCGGTGTAGACGGCGTTGGCGCCGGCCACTGCCGCCATCGGGTCGTTGGTGATTTCGATGGTGGCGCTGGTACGGGCGGCGATCACCAGCGCGCGGCCGACGATCTCGGGCTTCGGCTCGTATCCTGGCGGGCAGGCAATGGTGAGCCGGCTGCCCAGGGACGCTGCCGTCAAGAGCAGCGAGTGCGCCATGTTGTTGCCGTCGCCGACGAAGGCCAGGCGCAGCGCACGAAGGTCGTCGAACTTTTCCTTGAGCGTAAAAAAGTCGGCCAGCGACTGGCAGGGGTGCTCGACGTCGCTCAAGGCGTTAATCACGGGGATCATCGCATGCTCAGCCATGCCGGTGATGGTCGCGTGCTCGAAGGTGCGCAGCACCACCACGTCCACCCAACGCTCCAGGTTGTGCGCGATGTCGCTCAAGGATTCACGCGCGGCCAGCGGCGACGCGGTCTGATCGACGAAAATCGAGGTCCCACCCAGCCCGGCCATGCCGGCTTCGAAGGTTACGCGGGTGCGCAGCGACGGTTTCTCGAAAAACATCGCCATCTGGCGGCCACTGAGAGCGGTGCGGAACTCCGCCGGACGCGCCTTCACAGCGGCGGCCAGTTCCAGGATGGTCGCGACCTCGGAGGATTCGAGGTCGGCGATGGACACCAGGTCGCGATTCTCCAGCGACTTGATGTCCAGGCTGATGAGCGGGTGGACGGAAGCCGCCCGCCGCGCGATGGTGGAGGTGCTCACGGCTTGCTCCTAGCGTGCGATAGCACAGTTGTTCTGGCCGATCTCTCGGCGGATGTCAGGACCGCGTCCAGCGTGTCGATCGCATGGTCTACGTGCTTGTGCTGAAGGATGAACGGCGGCAGAAAACGCAGCACCGTCTCGTGCGCGCGGTTCAGGATGACGCGCCGCTTCAGCATGCCCAGGTGGACGGCCTTGGCCAGTTCGGCCGATTCCAGCTCGGCGGCCAGCATCAGCCCATAGCCGCGGACTTCGCGGATCGAAGCATGACGCTCCTGCAGCAGCTCAAGTTGCGCGCGAAAGTAGTCGCCGACTTCGGTTACGTGGGCTAGCAGTCCTTCGCGCTCGATGGCGTCGATGACGGCAATGGCAACGGCACAGGCCAGCGGGCCGCCGCCGAAGGTTGTCCCGTGCATGCCTGGCTTAATCGAGCGCGCGACCGCCTCGGTCGTCAGCAGCGCCCCCAGCGGCAGACCGCCGGCCAGGGGCTTGGCGACCGTCATCATGTCTGGCTTGATGCCGTGATGCTGGCAGGCGAACCAGCGGCCGGTGCGGCCCAGGCCGCACTGAATCTCGTCGATGATCAGCAGCGCGCCGTAGCGGTTTGCCAGCGCGCGCGCCGCCTCGAGAAACTCTCGCGTGATGGGCCTGATCCCGCTCTCGCCCTGGATGGTCTCGATGCCGATGGCGCACACCGTGGGATCGAACTTGCGCTCAAGATCGCGCACGTCGTTCGAGCGCACAAAGCGCACGCCCGGAACCAGCGGCTCGAAGGGCTCCCGGTACTTGAGTGTGGCGGTGGTGGAGAGCGATCCGAAGGTACGTCCGTGGAAAGAATTTTCGAGCGCCAGAAAACGCCACGACGGCTGGGTACCGTTCTTGCTTTGCGTGCGCGCGTAGGAGCGGGCAAACTTCAAACCCGCTTCCCAGGCCTCGGTGCCGCTGTTGCAGAAGAATGCGCGATCGAGCCCGGAGATGCGCGTCAGCCGTTTCGCGAGCTCCGCCTGGTGGTCGTGATAGAAGAGGTTAGAGACATGGATCAGGTTGTCGGCCTGCCGCGTCAACGCCTTGCGGATGGCCGGATGTCCATGGCCGAGCGCGTTCACGCCGATGCCGGCCAGCAGGTCGAGATAGGCGCGCCCCGCATCGTCATACACGTAGACACCCCGGCCCTTGCGCAGCAGCACTTTGTAGCGATCGTACGTGGGCAGAAGCAGTGCAGCTTCGGCGCGCATTACGGAAGCCAGGCTCATGCCAGCATCACCTCCGTGCCCAGGTCCACGCGAGTGACGCAGAGTTCGGGCAGCACCTCCGAATGTGCCGCCGGCAGGATGCGCACGCGGCCTACGCCCGAGCGCAGCGCATGCTGGCAAGCCTCCAGCTTGGGCAGCATGCCGCCGCCGATCACCGCCGTGCGCTCCAACTGGTTCACGGTTTTCAGATCCAGCCAGCGGATCACGGCGCCGTCGGCGTCCTTCACTCCAGCCACATCCGTCAGGAAGACCAGCGCATCAGCGTGGCAGGCTACGGCGCAGGCCGCGGCCATCTGATCGGCATTGATGTTGTAGTACTCGCCGTCCGTGCCCAGGGCAAGGCTGGAAACCACGGGGATGCCGCCGTTTTGCCAGATGGCCTCGATCCAGCGCGCATCGACGGAACAGATTTCGCCGACAAAGCCGAGATCGGTGCCGTTAGAGCGCTTCTTGCGCGCCCGGAACGAGCCGCCATCGCCGCCGCAAAGTCCTACTGCCGGCTGGCCGAGGAAATTGAGCGCGGCGACCAGAGTCTTGTTGATGCGGCCGGCGAGCACCATGAGCGCCACATCGCGGGTCTCGGAATCGGTGACCCGCAGCCCGTTGACGAACTCGCTGGTCTTGCCCAGTTGCTTCAGGACGCGCGTGAGCGCTGCCCCGCCGCCGTGCACCACGACAACCTTGTGGCCTTCGCGGGCCATGTCCGTGACCGCCTGGGCGCACTTGTGAAGCACTTCTTTGTCGTCCAGGGCGGCACCGCCGATTTTGACCACGATCCTCAATTCAGTCCCTCGCTTTCGTCCCAACCGTACATGAGGTTCATGTTCTGCACCGCCTGCCCCGCCGCACCCTTCACCAGGTTGTCGAGACAGGAGACGATCACCAGCCGCTCGCCTTCCGGGCTGAGGCAGAAGCCAACATCGCAGAAATTCGTATGCACACAGAATTGAATCTGCGGCAGCTTGCCGGTGGGATACACCCGCACCCAGGGCGAACCCGTGTAAAACGCGCGCAAGCAGTTTTCGATTTCCGCAGCCTGCATTGGCTCGCGGAGCTGCACATAGATTGTCGAAAGGATGCCCCGCGGAATGGGCAGCAGATGCGGCGTGAAGATCAGTTCGCGCGCTTCGAGTTCGAGCTGCTCAAGGATTTCCCCGGTGTGGCGATGGGCAAAGACCGCGTAGGCGGAAAGATTGTCCGCCACTTCGACGAAGTGGGTCTTCTGCGTAGGCTGGCGCCCGGCGCCCGAGACGCCGGACTTCGAGTCGCAAATGATTCCGTGCTGGCGATCGACCAGGCCGGTGCGCACCAGCGGCGCCAGCGCCAGGATGATTGACGTCGCGTAGCAACCGGGGTTCGCCACCAATTGCGCATCGCCCAACTGCTCGCGGTACAGCTCCGGCAGGCCGTACACGGCGGTCTCCGTCAGCGTGGCGGCAACTTGCGGCTCGGCGTCCGAGAAGCCATAGATTTCGCGGTGCTCGGGCTCGCGCAACCGCCAGGCCCCGCTTAGGTCGATGACGCGCAGCCCACGCCGCATCGCCTCGGGAATCCACTCGCGCGAAATCTCGTGGGGAGTGGACATGAACAGCAAATCGACGCCCGCAAGCTTTTCCCAGGAAAACGGCAGCAGCGGATAGCTGCCGTTGCCCGAAATGTGCGGATAGAGGTCGGCCAGGTTGGCCGGACCGTCTTCTTTCTCGCGGCGCAGCAGCAAAGGCTTTCCCAGCCGCGGATGGCGCGTGAGCAGGCGCGTCAGCTCGAAGCCGGCGTAGCCGGTCGAGCCCACCACCGCCGTCTTGATGGCTGCCGTCATGCCAGCAACTCCTGCACCCGCGCGGTGAGCTTGCGCGCGGCCTTACGGTCGGGACAGATCACCAGGATGGTGTCGTCGCCCGCCACCGTGCCCACAATCTCGGGCCACTCTTCGGCATCGATGCCCGCCGCAACCGGCTGGGCGCTGCCTGGCGTGGTCTTGAGCACCAGCAGGTTCTGCGCCCCGCGAATCTGGACGACGAATTCCCGCACTAGACGATTGATGCGCGGCGCTCCCGCATCCGGCGCTGCCTCGCCCGGCGGCGCCATATAGCCCTCGGGGGTCTTGACCAGGCCGAGGTCGTGAATGTCGCGAGAGAGCGTGGCTTGCGTTACCTTGAACCCGATGCGGGAGAGCCGCAGGCGCAGCTCATCCTGGCTCGCCAGGGGTTCTTCCTGGACGAGATCGAGGATGCGGTTCTGGCGCGCCAGCTTGGACATCGGAGTTACTGTATATTTATGCACTTACATGTATAACACTGCATAATTATGCAAGTTGCTGTATAAATATTCAACCCTGGCGAATGCCGCTGTCAACATGAAAATTGATGGAAATGATCAAAATTTCCTGGAGAAGACCGATGAAGCGCTTACCTGCCGCCGCCCTGCTGTTCGCCTTCTGCCTGGCTCCGCTTTCGCTGCGTCCGCAGACACCCGCCGAGACGCCGGGCGCCCCTGCGGGAACCATGCTGCTGACCATCTTCCTGCGCCACGACGAATCGAAGACGCTCGATGCGATCAACGCCCATTTAAAGCAGACCGGCTTCGACAAGAACTTCCCGCCGCCGGGCGTAGAGGTCGTGTCGTGGTACGTAATGATGGGCATCGGGCAGGTGGTCACGCTGCGCTTCCCCGCCGAGAAGCTGCGGGAGGTGAACCTGGTCGTCGAGCACGGCGCTTGGGGCGGCGCCTACCACACCGAGTTCTATCCCACGTACGACTACAAGCCGATCTGGGAAGCGGCGCACAAGAGCGGGAAATAGGGGCGTTCTAACGGGAGGTCAGGAAGCGATACTGCGCCTCACTGAGCGGCACGACCGATAGCCGTCCCTGGCGCACGAGCGGCGAATCGCTGAACAGCTTGTTGGCTTTGATCTCCGCCAGCGTGGTGGCTGCAAGCGACTTCCCTGCCTTGATGGTCACACGCGGCAATTTGGGATCGCTGGCATCGACCGAGACTACAGAAGCAGTACCAACTGTGCGCTTTTCATCTCCGGTGTGATAAATCACAAGCTCGTCGCCTTTCTGCGTACCGCGAAGGTTCCTGACAGCGACGGGATTGGTGACGCCATCCCAGACGGTCGTCTTGTCGCGCTGCAGGTCGGCGAAGGAGTATTCCGACGGCTCAGTCTTCAGTAAGTAGAGCATGGGAGCGTAATTCTGCCACAAAATCCCCGCCCTCGAAAAAGTCGGGGCGAGCCGTGTGGCTCGCCCCTCGTCATTTTTCCACCGACGGCACCAAGCATGCCGGGTTACGAGACGTCGGCTTTCTTATACGTCTCCTCGGCGCAGATCACCGAGATAATAGTGATAATCACGAATGAGACCATGTACAACGATACCGGCCACGGTTTGTTGTGAGCCCATGCCAGCAGGAGGGTCGCAACCGGAAGCGCCATGCCGCCGGCAAAAATTGAAGCGAACTGATACCCGAGTGATGCGCCACTATAGCGGACCTTTGCCGGGAAGAGTTCGGCAAAGAAGCTCGCCTGCGGGCCATACATCGCCGCGTGCCCAAGCTGGGCGATCAGAATGATGGCTGCCCAGCCCCACCATAGGTTCTGGGGAGCCTTGTTCAGCATCCAGAAGAAGGGAAATGACAGCACGCCGCACACGCAGGCACCCCACATGTAGACGGCTCGTCTTCCCACTTTGTCGGAGAGCCAGCCGTAGAACGGCAGGGCACCCAGTCCAATGGCGTAGCTGATGACCAGCCCCGGGAGGAACGCTTGTCTTCCGAGCTTCAGCACGGTGACGGCATAGCTCAGTGAGAACACCGTAATGATGTAATACAGGCCGTTTTCGGCGAAGCGCATCCCCATGGCCACCAGCAAGTTCTTTGGGTGTTCCTTGATGGCTACCACGAGCGGCATTTTCTCCTCTGCCTTCTGGTCCTTGAGCTTCTGGAAGGCCGGAGATTCAGCGACCGACATCCGCACCCAGACGCCAATTCCCACCAGGACGATGCTGAACAGGAACGGCAGGCGCCAACCCCAGGAGAGGAACTGGGCTTCAGGCAGCTTGCTGGCCCTCCAGAACGCGAAGACCGACAGGAGGCCGCCGACCGCCACGCCGGTTTGCGGGAAAGCACCAAACAGGCCACGAAGCTTCGGCGGAGCGTGTTCGACCGCCATCACTACGGCTCCGCCCCATTCGCCGCCGAGGCCGATGCCCTGGCAGATGCGCATTAGGGTCAGCAGGATTGGAGCCCATACCCCGACGCGCGCGTAGGTCGGCAGAAGGCCAATCATGGTTGAGGACAGCCCCATAAAAAGCAGCGTGATGTACAGCATCTGCTTGCGACCGATGCGGTCGCCGAAGTGGCCGAAGAACGCGCCCGCGAAGGGACGCGCAACGAAGCCGACGGTGTACGTGGAAAAGGCGAGCAGCGTGCCTACGAGCGGGTCAAACTTGGGAAAGAACAGCCGGTTGAACACCAATGCGGCGGCTGTGCCGTACAGGAAGAAGTCGTACCATTCGATCGAAGTGCCAACGAGGGTGGCGAATGCCACCTTGGCATATTGAGGTTTGCCCGGTCCGACGGCAACCCTCTCTGCCTCTTCTAGAACCGCATGAGCCATATTCCAACCTCCTTCGAGTGCGTTGAGTAAGCTGCCCGTACTATCCGCTGTGACAGAATGGAAGTCCCGTGCCAACGATTGAGAACGAGCAGGGATTACTCTGTTGTTAGCACTCCATCGTTTTCAGCTTGGACTGGCGACTAGAATTTTCTCTTCACCTTCGTCGCGACGGAACCTGCAGAATGCGAACTACAGCCTACAGACTCAGGTGAGTAGCAGACACTAGTCCTGTCATCGCCGTCTGTGATGTCGATCACGGTTTCAGGTGAGCATTCTTAGCGAATTAGCAGGGCGAGCATCAGGATGGCCGACTTGCGGCATCCCTACCCAGCTCAAGGAAACGTGCTGCTTTTGCCGATTGTGTTCAACGAAAAGAGTCGCGGCGGGACTGAAGTGGCCTCCAGCCACCGCCGCGTTTCGATGCCACCTTAGACGACGCCCCTTAAGCCGCCCGTCTAAGCACCGTGCAAACCGACGCGCAGATCGGGCCGCCGATGTTAAACGTGGCCGCTGCGCGCGGGTTCTTCACCTGCAGCTCCTGCGGAGCCTTGCCCAGCAGTTGCTGCGATGCCCAGCCGATCATGGCAATGCCAGTCGCACCGATGGGGTGCCCCTTCGCGATCAGGCCGCCGGAGGTATTGATGGCGCACTCGCCATCCACCGCCGCCTTGCCCTCGTTCCAGTACTTGGCGCCCTTGCCGGGCTCGGCTTTGCCGATCACTTCCGTGCCCAGCGCGCCCATGACCGTGAAGCAGTCGTGGACCTCGGCGACGTTCACGTCCTTCGGCGTCAGACCGGCCATCTCATAGGCCTTGTTCATGGCCTTGTAGGCGCCGGCCGGACGCAACACGTCGCGTCCTTCCTTGCGCAGCGGGTCGCTCGCCTGCGCGAAGCCGGCGATCTCGACGCACTCCGCCTTGGGCACGCCCAGCTTCTTCAAGCCTTCTTCTGTGGCGAGAATCAGCGCGGCGTATCCATCGGTGATCTGCGAGCAATCGTAGGTCTTGAGCGGCAGGCCATCGACGACGTAGCGGTTAATGCCCTCGATCTTCATGGCCTGGTCGAGCGTGATCTGTACTTTGTTCATCTGCGCGCACGGGTTGTACTTGGCATTGGCATATTCGCAGACGGCAATCTGCGCGAGTTCTTCTTCGGTGACGCCGTATGCCTTCATGTAGTCGCGCATGACTTCAGCGAACAGGTGCGGGAAGACGAACGTCTTGCCTTCGCGCTCATCGGGGAATGAGAAGTATCCCAGCACTTCACCGATGAGTTTTCCATCCATCTTGCCTTCGTTGTCGCGCATTTTCTCGTAGCCGACGGCAACGCCGGTGTCACCCCAGCCCAGTTGCAGCTTCTGGATGACCGACAGAGCAGCCTGCCCGCCCGAAGCGCAGGCGTTCTCCACCATCTCCATCGGCTTCGACTCCATGCCGGGAGTCATCGCCATCAGCCCGGAAAGCAAGCCTTGATGATTAAGGGAGAAGTTGCAGGCGGCGCCGATTGAGCCGACGTCGATGGCCGCGGGCGTCACGTTAATCTGGCGACAAACGCTTTCAATAGAATTGCGGACAATCTGTGGGACGTTCATCGCCATCAGCTTGCCAAACTTCGATTGGTTATAAGCAGCGATATAGACACGCTTCATGCTCTCTCTCCTGTAGTGCGTCCTTCGGCCACACCTATTAGATGCTCTACCTGCTCCTTAGAACTCCATTGTCTTCAGGTTGGGACTGATGGTAAGCCGGGCCCCGGTTGCATGTTGTACATCATCAGCCGTGAGACCCGGTGCAACTTCCTCCAGGACCAATCCCTTGCCCGGTACCACCTTGATGTACGCCATTTCGGTCACAATCGTGTCGACAACCTTGACCCCGGTCAATGGCAGCGTGCACTTCTTCAGGATCTTGGGCTCGCCTTCCTTGGTGGTGTGTTCCATAGCGATCACCACCCGGCGGGCGCCCGCGACCAAGTCCATGGCACCGCCCATGCCCTTCACCATTTTACCCGGAATCATCCAGTTAGCCAGGTTTCCTTCTTCGTCCACTTCCATGGCGCCGAGCACGCTCAGATCGACGTGTCCGCCGCGGATCATGGCAAAGGAATCGGCGCTGGAGAAGTACGAGGTGCCGGGAATTTCGGTGACGGTCTCTTTGCCCGCGTTGATCAGGTCAGGATCTTCCTGCCCTGCAATCGGGTACGGACCAATGCCCAGCATGCCGTTCTCGCTCTGCAGGACCACGTCCATGCCTTTGGGGACGAAGTTCGCCACGAGCGTCGGCATCCCGATCCCCAGGTTGACATAGAAGCCGTCGCGCAGTTCCTGGGCGATGCGCTTCACAATGCGATCACGTTTGCTGGTGTCTTTTGCTGGTTTCACTACTGGCTTTTCTACTGTTGCTGTTGCCATGCCAAAACCTCCCATTCTGTCTCGCGCCCGCAAAGGGCGGTTAGGCGGCTGCGCGCACCGTGCGCCGCTCAATGCGCTTCTCGTATTCCACGCCTTGGAAAATGCGCTTCACATAAATGCTGGGCACGTGTACTTGGTCCGGATCAATCGCCCCGACTTCGACCAGATGCTCGACTTCGCAAATCGTGACATCCGCGGCCGTCGCCATCATGGGGCTGAAGTTGCGTCCCGTCTTGCGGAACATCAGGTTGCCCCATTTGTCGCCCTTCCATGCTTTGATCAAGGAGAACTGCGCTCGCAGGGCCTGCTCCATCACATAAGGCTTACCGTTGAACTCGCGGGTCTCCTTGCCCTCGGCGATGATGGTGCCGTATCCGGTGGGCGTGAAGAAAGCCGGAATGCCGGCTCCGCCCGCCCGCACGCGCTCGGCAAAGGTTCCCTGCGGCGATAGTTCCAGTTCCAACTCGCCGCTGAGCACGAGTTGTTCGAAGAGCTTGTTTTCGCCGACGTAGGTGCCAATTACCTTCTTGACCTGGCGGTTCTGCAATAGAACTCCCAGGCCAAAATCATCTACGCCGGCGTTGTTGCTGATCACGGTCAGGTTCTTGACGCCCTTGCGCGCCAGCGCCCGGATCAGGTTCTCGGGAATGCCACACAGTCCGAAGCCGCCCACCATGATGCTGGCTCCGTCTTTGATATCGCGGATTGCCTCATCTGCATTTGCTACGACTTTATTCATAAGATTGCTCCGATGATGTCAGTTAACGATGCTTATGCCATGTCCCATGCCGCCGCTTACCTTACCGGCGGCAGATACACCATGTAGCGTGCGAACAGCCAGCACAGGAAAAACACGATCGGGATATGAATGATCAACTGCAACACCGCATACCCGACCAGGTCCCTGGCCTTCAGCTTCAGAATGCCTAGCAGAGGAAGCATCCAGAATGGGTTAATCAGGTTGGGCAGAGCTTCCGCCGCGTTGTAGATCTGCACCACCCATCCCAGATGCACATGATGGAGATTTGCCGCCTGCAGCACATACGGCGCTTCGATCACCCACTTGCTGCCGCCCGATGGAACGAAGACTCCCAACACAGCGGAATAAAACGCCACCAACAATGGATACGTGCCGTGTGTGCTGACGGAGACAAACAACTTCGCCAGCCAGTCGGAGATGCCGGTGCCAACGATGATGCCGAAGATCACGGCATAAAACGGAAACTGAATGAGCACTCCGCCGGTGGCCGGTACACAATCCGCCACTGCACGGATAAACCGCTTGGGACGCCAGTGGAGGAGCAGCCCAACCGTAATGAACATCAGGTTATAGGTGTTGAGATCGAGCGCAGCCAGCGCGCCCTGCGGCGAAGTGCGGAAGACGCTCACCAGATACCAGCCCAGCAGCAACACCACCAGGATAGTCAACAAGGGGCTGTATTCCAGCCACTCGCCGGGCTTGGTTTTGGCTTCCAGCTTCGCGGTGGCCGGCTCGTACTGGATGCCGTAGGACTCGGCCGTCCTTGCATGCTCGGCCGAGGGCGCCGATAGATACGCAACCAGCACCGACACCACAACCAGCACCAGCGCCGTGACGATGCTTTGCCACAGGAACAGCGTCTGCGTGAGCGGGATCAAGCCGCTGATGTTGAAGAGCGAGGGCGGGATGGCGCCTTTGGTCGCCATCAACATCGCCGCCGAGGAGGAGAGCCCCATGGCCCACACCGCGCCCAGGCCCAGATACCCCGCTGCTCCGGCAGCGCGGTAGTCCATGCCTTTGACTCGCCGCGACAATTCCCGCACGAGCAAGCCACTGAAGATCAGGCTCAGACCCCAGGAGATGAGCGAAGTCAGGGTGGAGAACAGCGCCACTATGGCAATCGCGCCGCGAGGCGTCTTGGGAATTTCCGCCAAGCGCTTGATAAGCCGCTGCACCAGTGGGGTGGAAGCCACCACGTAGCCGCCAATGATGATCATCACCATCTGCATGGTGAACGGAACCAGTGCCCAGAAGCTCTTTCCCCCTTGCACCGCCATCTTGGCCGGACTCTGGTGCAGGAGAAGCCCAACAATGAAGACAATTACAATTCCGGCCAACGCAAATACCAGCGGATCGGGAAACCAGCGCTCACTCCAGTTCGCCAGGGCCAGACCAAAACGAACCAAACCGCTTTCTCGTGCAGGGGGCGGCGGGACAGGCTTTCGCGATGTGACCGGAGGTTGAACCACCTCCGGCGTAAGAGTCGCACTCATATGAATCCTTTCACCTTCGATAAGAAATGATGAGGACCTGGGACTACTCGCCCGGTGGACACGCGCTTCCACGAGGACGCCTGGTGGCGCGAGCTATCAAATACCTTAAAGGGCAACCAGAGTCGGTGACCCGGCTCACTCTAAGCTGTGATTGGGCTTGGGAAACACAGAGGCAGGAGGCAGCAGGGTAGACTCTTCTTCGCGCCTCCTGCTTTCTTCTCACGCCGCCTTGCTGAACGCTTCCTTGTTCACCACCCACGGCATCTTGGTGTAGTCGCCGCCGTAGTTCTGCTCCAGCACGTCGATCAGGCCTTGCACGCAGCGGCCGGCCATGCCCCGGTTGGGATCGGGGGAAAGGCGGGTGATCCTGCCGGCACTGGCGAAGTGGGGAAAGAGCCGGCAGCGGTCGGCGATCGAGGGGTCGCGCAGCGGCGAGTCGGCCGGCAACGGTTCCTTCTCGTAGACGTCGAGGGCGGCGCCGGCAATCCAGCGCTCGCGCAGGGCCTTGGCTAGGGCGGCTTCGTCCACCACCGGCCCGCGCGAGGTGTTGACCAGGTAGGCGGTGGCCTTCATGATGCGCAGCAGGCGCTCGTCGAAGAGGTGATAGGTGGGCGTGTCGCTCTCGCCCGGGCGGATGAGAGGCACGTGGACACTCACATAATCAGCCTGCCGCAGCGCCTCTTCCAGCGTTACGTACTTGATGCTCACGCGCTCGTGGTAGAGACCGTGCTTGAAGCGCAGGTCGTTGATCTCCTGAATGGCCTGGACAAATTTCGTGTTCTGGAAAACCGGGTCGTAGCACAGGATGTGCATATCGAATCCGACGCATTTCTTGATCATGGCCTGGCCGATGCGGCCGGTGCCGATAATGGCTATGGTCTTGCCGGTCACCTCATCGCCCAGGAACGGTGCGTAGGGATGCCAGTAGTCCCAGCGGTTCTCGCGCACTAGTCTTTCCGAGTCCCAAAGCTTGCGGGCAAGTGCGGCCATGATGAAGAAGGCAAACTCGGAGGTGGCTTCGGTGAGCACGTCGGGCGTGTTGGTGAAGGGGATCTTGTAGCGGTTGGCGTCGGCGCGGTTGATGTTGTCGAAGCCAACAGCGAGCTGGGAGACGACCTTCAGCGAGCCCTTGCCGGCTTCGAAAACCTCAGCGTCGATCTGGTCGCGGATGGTAGTGATGAGGCCGTCGACGCCGGCGCGCAGCTTTTCGAGAATAAGCGCTTTGGGCGGCGCCTGCGGATTGGGATAAACCTCTAGCTGGTAACCGCGGTTGCGAAGAACGCTCAAGGCTTCATCGCCGATGTCGGCGGTGGCAAAGACACGAAATGGTTGGCTCATCTTGTTTGTTCAGCCGCCCGGCGGGCGGCTGCCCCCACACACCTGAATCGTCATCCCGAGTGCCGCGCGAGGTGAGCCGAGCGCAAGTCGAAGGATCTGCAGTTGTACAAAAGCAATGCAGTTCCCTCGACTCGCGCTCTTTTCGCAAGCTCCAGTCGCGCTTCGCTCGGGATGACGGTCGCTTAGTGGCGCGGCTTCAGCCGCACCGCTTCAAACTACAAATTCTTCCCCACCCACTGCTCGATGCGGTCCAGGGCCTTGTCGATATTGGCGATGGAATTGGCCACGCTGAACCGCAGATAGCCTTCGCCGAATTCGCCGAAGGCCGTGCCCGAAAGGCCGGCCACGCCCGCGTCTTCCAGCAGCGCGTCGGCCAGCTTCTTCGAGGGCCATCCCGTACCGGTGATGTTGGGGAAGGTATAGAACGCGCCCTTGGGCAGCCGGCAGGAGAATCCCTTGATCTGGTTGATGCGCTCGACGAAACGGTCGCGGCGCCGGCGGAATTCTTCGCGCATAGTGTCCACCGATGCCTGCGGTCCGTGCAGGCCTTCGACGCCCGCCATCTGCGTGAAGCTGGCGGTGCAGGAATTGGAGTTGGTCATCAGGCGCGAAATATGTGCCGCCAGGTCGGAGCGCATGACGCCATAGCCCAGCCGCCATCCGGTCATGGCATAGGTCTTCGAGAAGCCGTCGAGCAGGATGGTGCGATCCTTGAAGCCATCCACCGACATCAGCGAGAAATGCTCGCCCTCGTAGATGAGCCGGCAGTAAATCTCGTCCGACAGCACCATGATGTTGCGATCTCCAATAGCAGCGGCAATGGCTTCGACGTCCTTGCGTGTGAGCACGCCGCCGGTGGGATTCTGCGGCGAGTTCAGGATGATGAGCCGGGTGCGGTCGTTGATCAGGCGCACCAGCTCATTCACGTCGAGGCGGAAGTCCATCTCCTCGCGAAGCCGAATCGGCACCGCTTTGGCGCCCATGAAGTTGATCATGGATTCGTAGATGGGGAAACCGGGGTTGGGGTAGATAACCTCATCTCCCTCATCAACCAATGCTGTAATAGTGAAGAAAATAATTGGTTTTCCACCTGGCACTACGACGACTTCCTCGGCCTTGACCGGCACTTTGCGGCTGCGGCTGATCTCTTCTGCGATGGCCTCGCGCAAAGCCGGCAGGCCAGCCGAGGGACCGTAGTGCGTCCAGCCCTTGCGCAGGGCGCTGACACCGGCTTCGACGATGTTGGCGGGCGTGTCAAAATCGGGCTCGCCGATCTCAAGATGGACGATGTCGCGGCCCTTGGCTTCGAGCGCGCGCGCCTTCACCAGGACTTCGAATGCAGTCTCGGTGCCCAGCCGGGCCATGCGCCTGGCCAGACGTAACTCTGCTGGTTTCACAGCGATTGCTCCGGTCATATGATTGCTCCGCCCCGAGCGGGCGGCCTCCTGGGAGATCTTGGCGGTCTCCGGTCAAACCGAGGAATTATACCCTCGGAAGAGCTGGATTTTGCTGTGAGGAGGGTCACCCAGTGTTGGTCGGTTTCCCCTGAAAACAGCAACCGAGGATGCACCCGTTGGTGCCATCCTCGGTTGCTTTGAATAACGCGGGCACCGACCTATTCGTCGCTCTAGTGATCGTCGTCAGCGCGAAACAGATCAGACATGACTTTGACATTGTCATCGCAGGCGTGATTCAGGCACGGCAGATCGAACGCACCCTCGATGGTTCTGAGCAGCGAGAAGTGCGTGTAGAAGCGGTTGCTGGTGCGGCCGTGCGGCCCGTAATTCGTATCCACAATCGTCAGTACCTTGTTAACGTTCGGAACGAAGCTGTAGTCGTTCTCGTCCCAGGTCACAACGATCGCGCTGCGGCCGTGTCTCCAAGCTTCCGATGCGTGAATGGCACGCACGATGTTCCGTAATGCCAGGTCGCCCAGGTAGATCAGCGCGGGGTTCAGCCCGGCCTGCGTGCCGTTGTCGTTGGGATCGAAGTCGCACTGCGGGCCGGCATTGGACCGTCCGTGCTGGTCGTTGCACTGGTTGGGAACGATGAACGAGAACGCCGGGACGTGGCCCTTCTCAAGATCCTCGAACAGGCCGCCTTTGCCTTCGAATCCCACTACGTTACTCAGCGTCGCCCCCGGATTCTCGCCTTCCTGCACGCTGCGGAAATAGACGAACGGATTGTGCTTGGCGGCATAGAGGTCAATCAGCGTTTGCGTTTCGCCGGCGATGGCGCCCGGGATGTTGCTGTTGTTGGTGAAAAAGCCGTCGCTGAAGTTCACTCCATCGGCGCCGGCCGGAGGCAGGCTCTCCTGGTAGCTCTTCCAGCTCTTGTTGTGCTCAGCCAGCTGGTCGGCAATCGTCTTCCCGATGGTGTGCGCCGCCGCAGGAATCGAGATCGTGCCGTCGATATCGATCAGCCCCGGCGGACACGGGTCGGTATGCGTCGGATCGGGACATTCATTGGTGAGGTCGATCGCCGGAGTCTCTGCATCCGTTCCCGTTCCCGCAATCGGGCAGACGGGCGGGCTGGAGGGAAAGTCGGTGGTGACGGTAGCGAGACTCAGATTGGGAGAGCAGTTGTGATTGTGCCAGTCGGGAGGATTGTCGCTGCGCACCCCGAAATTCGATCCCCCGACAACCTCCAGATAATTAGTCGAGCTGGGATGCCCGATCGCGAAATAGTTCGTGGCTGCGTTGGCGGACTTCATGTACTGGTTGGCAAAGGGGGCGTCGGGATTACCGACGATCTGGACATAGCCATGGTTCTCCATCATGATGAAGAACACATGGTCGAGATCGGGAATGCCTTTGGGAACCGGACCCTCGGCGGCAAACATCGTGCCCGCAAGGCCGGCGGCAAGGACACACACTGCGGCTGTGCTTTTCATTGACTCTCCATTTCGAGGAAGGTGTCGAATCCCGAGCCCGGCGCTGGAACTCCGGCTCGGCGATGGGCAAACTAATGGCGGAATATTTCTGCAGTATTGCTGGGACTTGAAGGTTTCGTGAAAATCAGGGCGCCGCTGATCCAGCAGCAGGACAAATCGGGCGCCTGCCCGAGCGTTCTTGGGCTCGTGTGGGATTTGCGAACGGATTTTCACAGGCAAGCTGCGCTTGTCTGTCATGAAGCAATCGAGGGTGCGAGGCCCAGCGGGCCTTTGCTCATCTGGATTGCCTTCAAGATCGTGGTCATGACGGATGGAGTCGTCATATCGGCAATCACAATCGTCCCGGAAACCGCAACCACCCGCGGAAGCATAGGCGTTACCTGCTCGCTCTCCCGAAACTCCCCACTCACTGCCAGCCCGCTTCCCACCCGTGGTATGTTTAGACCGTGGCCACTTACCTGATTACCGGCGCGGCCGGCTTCATCGGCTCGTCTCTGGCGCGGGCCTTGCTGCAGCGCGGCGAGCGCGTGCGCGGTCTGGACAACTTCTCTACCGGAAAGCGGGAAAACATCGCCGAGTTGGCGGGCATGGACTTCCACGAGGCCGACCTGCTGGACCTGGCGGCGGTAACCGGCGCCTGCCAGGATGTCGACTACGTGTTTCACGAGGCGGCGATTCCTTCGGTGCCGAAGTCGGTGACCGATCCCGCTTCGAGCAACCGCGCCAACGTCGAAGGCACGGTGAACCTGCTGATCGCCGCCCGCGACGCCAAGGTGAAACGCGTGGTATATGCGGGCTCGTCCTCGATCTATGGCGAGTCGCCCACGCTGCCCAAGCGCGAAGACATGATCCCCGACCCGATCTCGCCCTACGCGGTATCGAAGCTGGCGGGCGAGCTTTACCTGACCTCGTTCTATCGCGTCTATGGCTTGGAGACGGTGACTTTGCGTTACTTCAACGTCTTCGGACCCTACCAGGATGCGGGCTCACAGTACTCGGGCGTGCTGGCCAAGTTCATCATGATGATGCTGCGGGGCGAGCAGCCGACCATGTACGGCGACGGCGAGCAGAGCCGCGACTTCACCTTCATCGACAACGTAGTCGCGGCCAATCTGCTGGCCTGTTCGGCGCCGGCGGCGCAGGTCGCTGGCCGTGCGATGAACGCGGCCACCGGCACTCGCATTACCCTGAATGAGACTTTTGAGATCCTTAAGCAGATGACCGGTTACTCGGGCACAGCGCAGCACGGTCCGGAGCGTGCCGGCGACATCAAGCACTCGCTGGCCGACATCTCGCTGGCTGGCCAGTTAATGGGATATCAGCCAGTGACCGGTTTCGAGGAAGGACTGGCGCGCACCGTGGCCTGGTACCGCACGCAGACCAGAACGGTGGCGACGCGCTAGCGGCGGGCGTGTGCGGAACCGGCAGGTGTTTTAAGCGCCCCAGCGCAACAGGATGTGCCTGAACAGCCCCAGTTGCCGGCTCTCGGTCGCGCTGTTGGCCAGGAACTCCACTCCGTAGAGGTCGCCCGCACGGTTGCGAATCACGCCTCTTAATCTCACAAAGGGATAGAAATGGGGAGGCGTGAATTTGATCTCGGCCTCATCCCCAATCGCCAATTCCCGGTCGGCACGGACGGTAATGCCACCGTCGTTCATTTGGGAGCCGCGCGTATTCATCACATTGACGCGCTCGGAGTTCTCGACCGTGACTCGAACCGGCACGGTCAGGTGAGAACGCCGCCAACGGCGTCCGCCCGCAATTGCGTTGTCAGTTTGTCCTTCGTTTGTCATATGCCGATAGTAGAACTGTTAGAGCGGGCAATTGAAGGGTACGGAAGTGCAAGCTAGGTGCGGACGACGGGCCAAGGGGACGCTCGCAGTGAGGTCTCAGGCGGGCGGCTGTACCGGTTGCCCGGCTGGAAGTCCGGCCGCCGTAAGAATGGCGGTCGCTGCGGCCTCGAAACCCACCGCCGAGTTGATGACCATCTGGTAGAGGCGGTAGTCCTTCCAATCTTCGTCGAAGTAGCGGCGCACGTAATCGGCGCGGCGTTGGTCGCTTTCTTCGGCCATAAGGCCGGGGTCGAAGCCCGGCGGTACGTGCCGGCGCAGCGCTCCGCGCAGGTTGCGTATGCGCTGCTCCATCTCGGCAAACACCGAGACGTGGAACACGTCTTTGCGGCCTTGGAGCAGGCACTGCGCTCCGCGCCCCACGATGACGCAGTGGCCAAGCTGGGCCGATTCGCGGATGACGCGCGTCCACAAGCCGGCCATAGCCTCAGCATCGAAAGCGTCCAGTTGGCCATGGCTGACCACGCCTTCGTAGCCGCCGTGCCACAACGCCTTGAACATGCGGTGAAACCAGGGATCGACGCACTCGTCGTAGCGTCGCGCCAGCTCGGGAGACACGTTGGCGCGCCGGGCGATCTCGGCCACCAGCGGGTCGTCGATGAGTTTCCATTCCAGGCGTTCGGCGAGGATGCGGGCCACCTCGCTGCCACCACTGCCAAACTCACGGCTGACGGTGATCATACGGATCATGGTCCCCACCCCAGGGGATTCTCGCCATACCGCGCGAAGATGTCCAGAATTTCCCCGCGCTTGCGCTCTGCCGCCGGCGGCGCGAATCGCTTGACACCACCGGCTGACGGATAGAGAATCGCTGGTTCGCCCTTCCCCGCGGATCCCGACCTACAACCCTTTGGGGCCAGAGTTTGGAGGAGTCAAAGCTCGTGCAGGATTTTTCAGAAACGGAGCCGACCGGTCCGACCGGGCCATTTCAGCCGCCGCCGGAGGAGACTGCGCCGGCGGCCGAGCTGGCGGCACCGGCCACCTGGGAACGCTTCAAGATTGACCTGGATGAAGCGGTCCCGGCGGGCGACGGCCAGGAAGTTTCGGCCATCAACAATGTGTTCAACGAACTGGTGCGGGCGGGCATGGATGCCGACCGCGTGTTCGAGCTGGTCGTGACCAACGTAGCTGGGCTGACCGGGGCCACCGGTTCGGCCATCGCTTTGGCGGAGGGCGGCAAGTTCGTGTGCCGAGCGAGCTACGGCGACACGGCGCCCCCGTTGGGAACGCGCCTGGATCCCAGCTCTGGGCTCTCTGGCTTATGCGTACGTACCGGTCACCTGCTGCGCTGCGATGATGCGGAACGCGATCCACGCGTGGATAGCGAACTCACCCGTCAGACCGGCATCCGCTCCATCAGCGTAGTACCGCTGATCAAAGACGGCAAACTGGTCGGCATCTTCGAGATTCTTTCCACCCGCGCCCACGCCTTCGAGAAGAAACATACCGAGACGCTGCAGCGCATGGCCAAGCTGGTGGTGCTCACCATCAGCCGCATGGGCGAGCTGCGCGGCAAGACTATCGAGCGTCGCGCCAAGGGCCGGTTCTGGCGCATCCTCAGTCTGGTGGTTTTTGCATTCTTCATCGGCTTTGCCGCGGCTCGCCTGCTGGGCCCGGTGCTATTGGGCCATTGAGTCCTTGGTTGCTGCCGTCGCTCGATCGCCCCAGACTTGTCAAGGCACGGGCTTTCCAATACCGTAGGACAACGAAATTCATTGATCTCCAGGGAGTTCATCTGTGCGTTTTCATGTCATGGCGGGCGGAAAAATGGAATTGAGAGCTCGTTGGCTTGCAGCGAGCCTGGTGGCATTTGTGCTCGTGGGCCTGGGCGGCTGCGGGGGAGGCAGTGGAGCCAAGATTCTGTATGCGGTGGGGGTAGGCAGTCCTAACGTTACTGTCTTCGAAGTCTCCGGGGCGGGTACGCTGACGGCCACCGGGAGTTCGGCGAGCACCGGGTCGGCGCCGAACGTGATCGCCATCGATCCCCTGTTGCGCTTTGCTTACGTCATCGATTCCGCCGGAGGCATCGGGGCTGGCGGCGTCTCCCAGTACGTGATGAACCGATCTACGGGCGTCCTCACAGTAGCAACCTTTTCATCCACCGGCGGGACCACTGGAGCCTCCACACCGGTACCCACGGGCGTGAACCCCTTGGCCATGACCGTCGACGGCACCGGCAACTTTGTGTTTGTCGCCAACCAGGGGTCGAGCAGCATTTCGGTTTTCAGCATCGACCAGGTAGGTGGAACCTTGACCGAAGTCAAGCAACTTCCCCCGACGACGCAAAACTGCACGGCGAATCAAATTACGCCTTGCCCGCTGCCCACCTCGGGAGCGCCCACCGCGCTGGTCACCAGCGGCAACATGCTGTTCGTGGCCATGACCAATGCAGGAGCCGGTTCGATCGCAACCTATACGTTTAACCCCGCCCCAGCCACACAGTCGGTGATCCAGGTACCGTGTCCTACGGGCCCCGGCTGTTTGCAGGCCCCGCCGGCATCAACGATCGCGGCCGGCACGAATCCAACTGCAATGGCGATGGATTCCAGCGGCAAGTTCCTGTTCGTCGCTGATTCGGTGACCAACACGGTGGCGGCATTCAGCATTGGCAGCAACGGTCAGCTTTCGGCAGTTGGCGCGCCGCTCGCTGCCGGAACCAAGCCCGTGAGCGTGAGCGTGCAGCGTTCGGGAAACTTTCTCTACACGGCCAACCAGGGATCAAACAATGTTTCCGCGTTCTCATTCGACAGTACCGGCGCGCTGACGGCAGTGAGCGGCTCTCCCTATGCCGCCGGCACCAGCCCCTCCTATGTTTTGACTGACACCTCCAGCAGGTTTCTGTTCGTGGCCAACCGCGATTCCAACAACATCTCCGTGTTTTCCATCAGCAGCGGAGCGCTGACGCAAGTGACCGATTCGCCCTTCCTCTCGCCGGTAATTAATCCGGTGGCTTTGGCCAGCATTAACTAGCCACCACAAGCTTCCCGCTGGTGTCTCGCCCGCTGATGGGCTAGGATGTCGCGAACTGCGGCGGCTGCGAGAAACTAGAAAAATTGGCGCCATGTCCGGCACTGAAAATTCATTAGAAAATCGAGGGAACGCCGAGAACGTTCCGGAGAATCTCGGGCATCCTCGCGGCACTCTCGTCATCGTGATCATCTTTGGGCTGCTCTTTGGCCTGGCATGGCTGGCCATGTACCTCTTTATGTTTCTCCAGCGAGGCGCGCCTCACTCGTGAACGTCGAATTCTATGAGCGAATCTGGATGTGGGCCGCCGCGGGCCTGCTGCTGCTGTTTCTGGGCGCCATCTTCGTGACGGTCGGGGTGCAGGCCATTCAGCCTCCGAGTCACATCGAGACCGTGGATCCAACGGCGCTGCCTACGCACCCGGAATTCGGAACGCCTGCGGTCAGGACGCGCGCCGATGGCAGCGTGGTGGTGTCGGTGGTGGCACAGATGTTCTCCTTTAGTCCTGACCCGATCGAGGTTCCGGCAAACCGCCCGGTGACTTTCAGGCTCACCAGCGCCGACGTGATCCATGGGTTCGAGGTAGTGGGCACTAACGCCAACGCCATGGCGATTCCGGGTTACGTCAGCCAGTTCACGGTGACCTTCAAAGAGCCGGGCGAATACCTGATCGGGTGCAATGAATATTGCGGGACCATGCACCACAACATGGTGGGAAAACTGATCGTCAAGAAGGCGGCGCCATGAACGGCCGACACTCGCTCGCCTCCGCCCACATTGGAGTTGCGGTCGCCGCTTTCGCCGTGGCCTCGGCTATGGGCTTGCTGCAGGCGCTCTCCATCGCCGACTTGCCGTTTCCGCATCGCAGCGAGTCGCTTTACTACCTGGCGGTGACCGCGCACGGCGTTCTTATGGCGCTGGTCTTCACGACTTTTTTCATCATGGGATTGGGCTATGCGCTCTCGCAGGAAAGCCTGGGCCGGATCACCGGCCGGGGGCTGGGCTGGATCGCCTTCGCGCTGGGCCTGGGAGGATCGGCGGCGGCCGCCGTCACCATCCTGCGCGGACAGAGCAGCGTGCTTTACACGTTCTATCCGCCGATGCAGGCGCATCCGCTGTTTTACATCGGAGCCACGCTGCTGATTGTGGCTTCCTGGATCTGGGGCGGGATCATCATCGCCAGCTATCGCTCCTGGCGGCGCGAGCACCCCGGCGTCCCCGCGCCGCTCTCGATCCACGGCATGCTGGCCACCATCATTCTCTGGTATCTGGCCACGGCCGGGCTCGCGGTCGAGGTCCTCGGCATGCTGATCCCCTGGTCGCTGGGAATGGTGGGGAAAATCGATCCCATGCTGGCACGCAGCTTCTTCTGGTGGTTCGGCCACCCGCTGGTTTATTTCTGGCTGATGCCCGCATACGTGCTCTGGTACACGGTTCTGCCGCGTGCCGCCGGTGGAAAGCTCTTCAGCGATTCCCTCGCCCGCATGGTCTTCATCCTTTTTGTGGTGCTGTCAGTTCCGGTCGGATTCCACCACCAGTTCGCCGACCCCGGCATCAGCGCGAACTGGAAGCTTTTCCACACCGTCACAACTTACGCCGTGCTTTACCCGAGCTTCGTAACCGCCTTCACCATCATCGCCTCGCTCGAAGTCGCGGGCCGCATGAAGGGCGCGAACGGACTCTTCAACTGGATCGGGCGGCTGCCTTGGGGTGATCCCTTCTTCGCCTCGGTGGCGCTGGCCATGATCGCCTTCACCTTTGGCGGCTTCGGCGGGGCAATTAACGCCGCCTACGCTATGAACTCCATGGTGCACAACACCGCCTGGATCATGGGACATTTCCACGTGACCCTGGGCACTACAGTGGCGCTGACGTTTATGGGAGCCACCTACTGGCTGCTGCCGCGCCTGCTGGGCCGCGAGCTGAGGCTGATGGCTCTAGCCCGAATTCAGCCGTACTTATGGTTTGCGGGCATGGCGGTGTTCAGCATCAGCTACCACATCGCAGGCTTGCGCGGCCTGCCGCGCCGGGTTTATAGCGGCTCCCTCACCGGTGAATACGGAGCCGCCTGGCATGGATTGACCAGGTCAGCCGCCGTGGGAGCGGCAATCCTGTTCCTGAGCGCGCTGAGCTATGTGATCGTGGTCGTCGCGACCTGGGTCGGCGGCAAGCGGATTCCGGCGCCAGCCTTCGAGTTCGCCACGCCGTTGCGGCCGGCAACAACGCTCGGCATCTGGGACCGTTTCGGCTTGTGGACCGTGCTGGCGATCCTGCTGGTGGCAGCAGCCTACGGCTATCCGCTGCTTCATCTCTACGCTCACACGCGTTACGGATCGCCACCCTTCCAGCCCTTCTAAACGCTTAGCACAGATTACTTATAGATGGTGTGCTGCTCTTGCGGGCGCTTGAGCTTGATGACGAATTCCTGCTCCGGCTGATTGATCTCATGATCTTCGCCATAGGTCTGGAAGCCGGGAGCGATCACCTGGATGCGCAGCTTGCCATAGGGAATGCCGGTGTAGGAGGCCTTGCCTTCATTGTCGGTCTTGAGCTGCAATCCGCCCTGGCTTTGGTGTCCGCGTGCGTTCACCTGGTGCAGAATGACGCTGGCGTTACGCACCGGCTTGCCGTTGTCGTCTTTGAGCACGACGAAGCTGAGATTCGAAGCTTGCTGTGGCTTGTCTTTGTCCTTCGCCGCTGCCACGCCCAGCAGGAGCAGCAGGACGAGAATCACATCTGCATGTCTCATCGGGAGTGATTTTACAACCAGGCCGGGCTGCCGATAAAAAGGCCGAGGGGAGCGCGTACGCTCCCCTGGTTCTGGAGGATCAGGAGGAAGAAATCCTCAGAAGCCGAAACCAGCGCCGTCGCCGTGACCCAGTTCGCGCAATCCCTCGCGGTTGCGGACGATCAGGGTCGAATCCTCGATCTCGATCATGCCCCGATGGCGGAGGCTGGAGAGCAAGCGGGTGACGGTCTCACGTGAGCTGCCGATCATCTCCGCGATCTCCTGATGGGTCAGCGAAAAGGAAGCGCGGGCTTCATTGCCTGGCCCGGCGTTGCGCACCAACTGCAGCAGCGTGCGCGCCAGTCGCTGCGTCGCGGTATGGGACAGCAGCATGCTCCGCAACTGCTGGCAGGTGTTGTTGTACTCCTCGGCCAGTTGCTGCGCGATCTGAAACGCCAGTTCTGGACGCGTGCGCAGCCATTGTTTGAAAGACTCGCGGGGGATGATCTTGATGCGAGTGGGCTCCAGGGTCTCCGCCGTCAGCTCGCTGGGACGGCCCACCACGCTGGCGCTCAGGCCCAGCACTTCTCCCGGGCCGGCCATACGCACGACGATGGTGCGCCCATCTGCCGATGCCGTGGAGAGCTTCACCTTGCCGCTGACGATCACCATCAGACCCTGAGAGGCCTGACCTTCCATGAACAGGACGCTCTCCGCCGGATACTGGTGTTCCCTCGTCACACGATCCAGGGATTGAAACGAATTTCCGAGCCCGGTCAGGAATGACGCCGGACAGCCAGCGGAAGCAGCATTCTGCAATACTTGTAGTGTAGCCATGGTCCACTCTCCTCAGAAAAATATCGCCCACTCGATACTTCCCGGGCCCGTTGCCCCTTGAAAGGCCCCCACCGGAGGTTGCTAAGCACGTCTCGCCGGTCGACCGCCCGCCCTGATCTCTTCAACTATGGAAGTCACCATCAGACCGCCCGGCGCGTTGAGCTCGACACCCGCCGCATACATCTCGGCCAACAACTGCTTGCCGCGCCCGTCCACAAATCCAACCTGCACCAGATCCACACGCAGTACCTTTCCCACAGCCAACGCTATGGATTTGCGCCAGCTCCGCTCTAGTTCGTCTACCCATGGCCCTCGGCACTTGCCTTCGAGCACGAGCGTCACTGCCTTTGGATCCTCCTGAGTGGTGATTCTCAGCATAAACTTGCAACCTTTCCTTGGTGGGAAGTATGGCACGTGCATCGCCACATCCTTTGCGTCCGCTCTGCCACCTGCCAAACCTTTTGCATTGAATTAATTGCAGCGGCGTAAGGGTCTCCGGAGGACTTTTCTGCAGGTTCGATTGACGAAGGACCTTGCTGACATCTCGTCAGGATTGACGAAATGGCGTCACCACTCTCAAACTTAGGCTACAATCTGATCCCAGCTCGGTGGGTGTGCGGATGTCCTTTACTAGCCACAATTTGCGAATCGTTCCCCAGTCTCAGGATCGACTGAGCGCTGCTCCGTCGACTGACGAGCGCTACGAGGCGCTGGTCGAGGTATCTCATTCCATCGCCTCACATCCCGAGCTCGCCGGACTGTTCCGCGATCTGCTGCAACGGTTGCAGTCGATTCTAAGGTTCGATCTGTTGAACCTGATGCTCTACGACCCCACCACCAACATGATGCGGCTCAATGTATTGGAGGCATTGGTACCAGTCACCGTGCCGCTGTCACTGGCCCTGCCGCTCGAGGACCTTCCCGCCGGATGGGTATGGGAGCACCAGCAGCCTTTGCTGATCCGCAACCTGGAAGAGGAAACGCGCTTCGGCCCGGCGGTGCGCCTGTATCGGGAGAGCGGTATACAGTCCTACTATGTGGTGCCGCTAACCACGCCGCAGCGACGGGCCGGCGCCATTAGTTTTGGCAGCGCCATCGTGGATGGCTTCAGCGATTCGGACATGCGCCTGATACGCGAAGCCGCCGAGCAGATCGCAGTGGCGGTGGATAATGTTCTCACCCACGAAAGCGCAGTCTCTTACCAGCAGCAGTTGGCCATGGAGCGCGACCGCCTGCGCATGCTGCTGGAGATCAACAACACTCTGGTGACGCATCTGGAATTGCGTGATCTGTTCTCCGGCCTCTCGGCTGCCTTGCGCCGCGCCTTCCGCCATGACTACTCGAGTCTCTCGCTCTACAATGCCGAGCAAAACCACTTCGAGATCCATGCCCTGGACTTGCCCAACGGGCGCGGATTGATTCGCGAAGGCATGACCTTCGGCTTTGGGACGCCGGCGGGGCGGGCGTTCGCCACCCGCAAGCCGCTGCTGGTGAGCCAGCTCGATCCGGAGACCTTCCCTTCCGATGTTACCCAGCATTTGGTCGCGGAGGGCATGCGCTCCGGCTGTTGGCTGCCGCTGGTGAGCCGCGACCGCGTGCTGGGCACGCTGAACATCCTCAGCCGGCGCGAGGCCGCCTTCACCCAAGCGGACCTGGAGCTGCTCAGGCAGGTGGCCAACCAGGTGGCCATCGCGGTAGACAATGCCCTCGCCTTCCGCCAGATCGCTGAGCTCAAAAACACGCTGGCAGAAGAGAAGGTCTACTTGGAAGAAGAGATCCGCAGCCAGTACAACTTCGAGGAGATCATCGGCGAGAGCGTGGTCTGGAAGCGGGCGCTGGAGCAGGTGGAAACGGTAGCACCCACCGACTCTACCACCCTGATCCTGGGAGAAACTGGCACGGGCAAGGAACTGATCGCGCGCGCGATCCACAACCTGAGCGGGCGCCGTGATCGCACTTTCGTCAAACTGAACTGTGCCGCCATCCCGACGGGGCTGCTGGAAAGCGAACTCTTCGGGCACGAAAAAGGCGCTTTCACGGGGGCCATCTCGCAGAAGGTAGGACGGGTGGAATTAGCGGACCATGGCACCTTATTCCTGGACGAGGTGGGTGACATCCCGCCGGAACTCCAGCCTAAGCTGCTACGGGTGCTGCAGGAGCGGGAATTCGAGCGCCTGGGCTCGACTCGCACCATGCGCGTGGACGTACGCCTGATCGCGGCCACCAACCGCGATCTTCCCAAGATGGTGGCCGCGCGCGAATTCCGCAGCGACCTTTTCTACCGCCTGAACGTATTCCCCATCCAGTTGCCGGCGCTGCGTGAGCGCGGCAAGGACATCGCCCTGCTGGTGCGTTACTTCGCGCAGAAGCACGCCGAGAGCAAAGGCAAGCAGATCGAGCGCATCCCGGCGGAGACCATGCAGGCGCTGGAACGCTGGCAGTGGCCGGGCAACGTGCGCGAACTGGAGAACCTGATTGAGCGCGCCGTCATCCTCACCCGCGGGACGGTTTTAAACGTGCCACTGGCAGAGCTGAAGCCCGGCCCCGAGGCGGTCGCCGCGGCGGACGACGTGGCCACGCTTGAAGACGCCGAGCGCGACCACATCCTGAAGGCCCTGCGAGAGGCGCACGGGCTTATTTCCGGCCCTCAGGGGGCCGCGGCCCGTCTGGGTCTGAAGCGCACGACTCTCAACTCGAAGATGCGCAAGCTCGGCATCACTCGCGCCGATTATTCCTGAGTTTGACTCTGAATCGTCACCGCTGGCGAGATTTCGCCACTCCTGCTCGTCACATCGTCTTGTGACACGTCCTCCTGAACCGGCAAGAACCTTGCTACTCCTGCACTTTGCGCGATTCGCTCATGTGTGGATGGTTTGGCGCGCAAGCTGCATTAGCTCAAACCGCAAGACCATTCAACGGCTCTCGGGAACAAAGCTCAGCGGAGCGATTACTATGCGAACCTTCATACAATCTGTAAGCCAACTCCGATTCAGCTACTGTGACCGCGATCTTAGCGCGGCGGGGAGGGAGTGATGGGAACCCACATCATTTGGCGTAATCCCTCCCCACCACGCAAGAAATCCGTGCAGGTTTCCCGGATCACGCAGAACCACGCCGGCGCTGTCTACCAGGCGGCCGGTCCCAGTGGATTCAAGCTTCTCCTCCAAGTGGTCCACGGCAACCAGACCGCCCGTGTGGCGACCGCCGAGGGCAACGCGGCGATGGCGGCGGTTTTGCGGGGCGCCGGGTTGGTTTCAGCTCGGTGGTGAAGCCTCAAGCCTGAGCCCCAGCCTGGTTAGTCGAGCTTGGGTCGCCCGCTTCAGGCAGCTCCTTCCCATCCAAGGCGTTCTTCCGACGTGCCTCTTCCGCTCCCAGCACGTTGACGCCATGCTGCCGCTGGTGCTACGGTCAGGAGAGAAATGGTGTGCTTGAATCTCCTTTCTCTCTTCCTCGCCGGGGAAATCGAAACCCTGATCCTGCAAACTGGGCTTGTCGCCAAAGTAGTCCTTCTCATCCTACTGGTGTTCAGCCTGTTCTCCTGGGCGATCATCCTGGCCAAATGGAGCCGCTTTGGGCGGGCTCGAACGCAGAGTGGGCGCTTTCTGCGCGCTTTCCGCAAGGCCATTCGTCTGCAGGACGTGGCGGCAGTGGCGGAACAGTTCAAACCCAGTCCGCTGGTGGCGGTGTTCGAAGGCGCTTACGTGGAGTATCGCCGGCAGGTAGGTAATCCCACCGGCGTTGTAAAAAATCCCGTGGCCGTGCAGCGGGCGGCGCAGATCGCCTCCTCGGAAGAGCTGACGCGCCTGGAACGCCGTTTGCCGTGGCTGGCGACCACCGGCGCGGTGGCGCCCTTCGTCGGCCTCTTCGGCACGGTGTGGGGCATCATCGACGCCTTCCACGGTCTGGGCACGGCCGGCGCGGCCACGTTGCGCGCCGTGGCCCCCGGCATCTCCGAGGCGCTCATCACTACCGCCGCCGGCCTGTTCGCCGCCATCCCGGCGGTGATCGCCTACAACCAGTTCGGCAGTAACATCCGCGAATTCGGGGCGCGCATGGACGACTTCACCCTGGAATTGCTGAACGCGGTGGAGCGCCCCGCCGAGCGTCCGCCGGAGCCGCACTAGATGGCTTTCACCACTGCCCAAGGACGGACCCAGACGTCGCTCGCCGACATCAACGTCACCCCGTTCGTGGATGTGGTGCTGGTGCTGCTAATCATCTTCATGCTGACCGCGCCCATCCTGCAATCGGGCATTGAAGTGAACGTGCCCAAGACACGTACCGTCAAAGAGATCACCGAAGAGCGGCTGGTGATCACCATCGACCGCTCACAGCGCGTGTACCTGGGCAACGACCCCATCAACATCAACCAGATCGGGGCCCGGCTGCGGGCCAGGCTGCGCGATCCGGGGCGCCAGTCGGTCTTCCTGCGCGCCGACCAGAACGTTCCCTTTGGCGCCTTTGCCACGGTAATGGACGCGGTCAAGCAAGCGGGGATCACCAACGTCAGCATCGTCACCGAGCCCATCCAGAGTTCTCCGGGGACGCACCAAGGGCACTAGGAATGTCCGCTCAGGCCGACATCTTCACCGAACGCGAGGGCTGGCGAGGCCCGCTGGGTTGGTCGCTCGCACTGCACGGTTGCCTGTTGGCCAGCATCATACTTTATGGGTTGGTTAGCGGGATCGGCGGCCAGAGTTGGGGCTCCGGGGGCACGGGAGGTGGCGCTATGAGCGCCACACTGGTTTCAAGCGCGGCCATTCCACTCCCTCCGAATGAAATGGGCAAGAGCATTGTGGCGCACGAGTCGCCCGGACTTTCGAAATCGCTGCCGCGGCAGGAAGAAAAAACGCCGGAAGCGATTCCCATCCCTGAGAAGAACGCCAAAAGAAAGCCACCCAAGCCGGAGCGTACGACCGTTGCTAAGAGCATGCCGCCCGAGGAACCAGAAAACGTTGTCCCCTTCGGCCAGGGCGGGCCAATCAGCGGGCCTTACGGGGTATTCAACGCCGGCGCTGCCAAGGGCGGACTGAGCTTCGGCGGCGGCGGAGACTTCGGCAACCGGTTCGGATGGTACGTGGACGTGGTGCGGCGCAAGATCTCGGAGAACTGGCTGAAGTATGAGGTCGATCCGCGCGTTAGCAGCGGGCAGCGCGTTTACATCACCTTCGACATCCTGCGCAATGGCCAGCCCACCAATGTGCAGGTGGAGCAGTCGAGCGGAGTACCGTCGCTGGATGTCTCGGCCGCGCGCGCGATCCAGCGCATTGACACCTTCGGTGCGCTGCCCAACGATTACAACGGCAGCAAAGTCTCGGTGGAGTTCTGGTTCGATTATCGGAGATAAACCTGGTATCGTGATGCGATATAAAATGCGACGCTTTCTTGCTTGGTCGGCCGTAGTTCTCTTTTGTTTTTCCCTGCCCGCCTTCTCCCAGGACTGGATCCGCACCGGCACCGGCCTGGGGGTGGAGAAAGTTCGGTTGGCGGCTGCGGACTTCAAGGTCGCAACCGCGGATGCCTCCAACCCGCAACTGCAGCAGGTCTTCGACGACGTGCTGTGGAATGACCTGGCCAATGCCGGCATCTTCGACATGGTCTCGAAGAGCTTCTACCCGCTGCAGACACCGGGCACGCCGCAGGAACTGAACATCACGGCGTGGGGCAATCCGCCGCCCAACGCCAGCATGCTGGCTTTCGGCAACCTGGGCGTCACGGGCGGAGACCTGCAGGTGCAGGGCTGGCTCTTCGACGCCAAGAATGTCAGCGCGCCGCAGGTTCTGGGCAAGCAATATAAAGAGCCGGCGAGCAGGGAAAGCGCGCGCGACATCGCCCACAAGTTCGCCGCCGAAATCATCTTCCGCCTGGGCGGCGGCATTCCCGCCATCACCGACAGCAAGGTCTTTTTCATTTCGACGCGCAGCGGGCACAAGGAAGTCTGGGGGATGGATTACGACGGCGCCAACCAGCACCAGATCACGCGCCTGGGGTCGATCTCCCTTTCGCCACGCATCTCGCCCGACGGCAATCGCCTGGCCTTTACTACCTACGCGCGCGGTGGCCCGGATATCGTGATCTGGTCTCTCGAGCTGAATCGTTTCCTGACCTTCCCCAAGTTCGGGGGAACCAACGCTTCGCCGGCCTGGGCGCCAGACGGCACCAAACTGCTGTTTTCCTCCTCGCGCAACGGCGATCCGGAAATCTACCTGGTCAACGACAATGGCTCCGGTCTGAAGCGGCTGACCGCCTACAAGGGCGTGGACATCTCCCCGGTGTGGAACCCGAAGACTGCGGCACAGATCGCCTGGGTGAGCGACCGCGCCGGGCTGCCCCAGATCTACATCATGGATGCCGATGGCGCCAACGTGCAGCGCATGACGGACGGCGGCTACGCGGTCTCGCCTTCCTGGTCCCCAAGTGGGCAGTTCCTGTTGTTTAGTTGGAGTCGCAAGTGGGGTCCAGGAGAGCCTGGCGGGCAGGACATTTATATAATGGACATCGCCAGCCGGCAGTGGGTACAGTTAACACGCGAAGGGCGCAATGATTTCCCATCGTGGGCACCCGATGGGCGCCATATTGTTTTTCAGTCCAACCGCAGCGGCAGCGACCAGATCTGGACGATGCTGGCCGACGGCAGCCAGCAGCACCAGCTAACCTTTACGGGCTCCAATACCATGCCGAACTGGAGTTGGAAGTAAATCTTCACCGGGCGCATTTTTTTATGCTTAACTCCATCCGGGACCACGCACCCGGAGGAACGATGCGAGCTTTCTCGCAGGGAGGGTGAGGTGAATCACAGCAGGATGAAGTGGATCACGATCGTTGCGACGTTGGGGAGTTTGATGATGCTGGCAACCGCGGGCTGCCATCACGCGCCACCGCCGCCACCGCCGGCGACACCGCCGCCGCCGCAACCCACCGCGTCGTTGACGGCCAATCCCAATAGCATCCAGCGGGGCGAGTCCACCACCCTGACCTGGCAGACCACCAACGCCACCGCCGTGACGCTGGAAAGCATTGGGGCAGTCCAAGCCAATGGGTCGCAGCAGGTGACGCCCACCGAGTCCACCACCTATCGTCTGACTGCGAAGGGCTCGGGCGGGACGCAGGAAGCCACGGCGCGGGTCACGGTGACGCAGCCGCAGGCGCCGCCAACGACAGCCGCGCAAAGTGACGAAGAGATGTTCAACCAGAACGTCAAGGACGCGTTCTTCGACTATGACAAGTCGGACATCCGTCCCGACGCACAGCAGGCGCTCATGGCGGACGCGGCCTTCCTGCAGCAGCATCCCAACATACGCTTCACCATCGAGGGACACTGCGACGAGCGCGGCTCCACCGAGTACAACCTCGGGTTGGGCGACCGTCGTGCCGCGGCTGCCAAGGGGTTCCTGGTGCAGCAGGGCGTCAGCGCGGACCGAATCCGGACCATCAGTTACGGGAAGGAAAAGCCATTCTGCACCGAGCACACGGAAGAGTGCTGGCAGCAGAACCGGCGTGGCCATCTCGTATTTCAGCACTGAACTTGAGGAGGGGACAGGCCCACGGCTCGTCCCCTCTCAGTCGCGATATTGGCTGATCGGACGATCGGGCGGCTGGTTCAACCAATCGTCCGGTCGGCCGGTGTGGTTGCCCTCCGTGGTTACCAGGTTTGTCTTGCCTGCAGCGGCGCCCCATATCTTTTACAATGCGAAGCAGCCGCATTTCGGCATCTTAGAATGGGTATGAAAACAAGAAGACTTTTCCCCCTACTTGCCCTGCTGGGGCTGTGGTATGCCCTGCCGGCGTTCGGCGTCAGCAAAGACATGGTGCAGCTCCAAACCCAGGTGCAGGCGCTGACGGATCAAATGGCGCGCATGCAGCAATCGTTCGACGAGCGCATGGGCGTAATGAAAAACCTGATCGAGCAGACCACCGACAACATGAACAAGGTAACGGGCGCGGTCAACAACCTGGAGAAGACGCTCTCGCAGCAGACCAACGACATGAGCGGCAAGGTGGACCAGGTGTCCACCCAGGTGCAGGCGCTGCACGATTCCCTGGACGAGATGCGGGCGCGGCTGAATAAGCTGGGCGCACAGCTCGACCAGCTCTCGTCGCAGCAGCAGAACCTGCCATCGCAGGCGCCGGGCTTGCAGCCAGGCACGGCCGCGGTGCAAGCGCCGCCTCCCGACGTGCTCTACAACAATGGCCTGCGTGACTACAATTCCGGCAAGTACGACATCGCCGGGCAGGAATTCAGCGACTATTTGAAGTTTTATGGCAACACCGATCTGGCCGGTAACGCGCAGTTCTATGTGGGCGAAATCGCGTATCGGCAGGGCAACTTCCAGGGCGCGATCCAGGCATACGACGTCGTTCTGCAACAATATGCCGGCGGAAACAAAGCTGCGGCGGCGCTGTTGAAAAAAGGCTATGCTCTGATCGAACTGGGACAGCGGGACGCTGGGGTACGCGAACTGAACAGCCTGATCGCGCGCTATCCGCGCTCGGTTGAGGCCACGCAGGCCCGCGAGCGGCTACGGCAACTGACCTCCCGAAAAACTTCTCCCAGCCACAGGGGCACGGACCAGTAGGAACTCTCGACAGTCAACCTGGCAATCCTCGCAGGCAGTAGCGCAACTCGGCCGCCAGCTCCAGCACGCGCATTCCAGGCTGTACCATGATCTTGCAGGAGAGTCCCACCCGCACCGATGTACCCTCGCCCATGTCATAGCTGACGCGGCAATACTGGCATTCCTCATTCCAGCAGAAGCGGCCGTAGGGGACGGTGCCGGGGGCCAAATACTGGAACGCGCGCAGCAGGGTGTTGGAATCCGGGACCTCGTATTCCCTGCCCTTCACCGTGATCTTCACCAGCTTTTCAAACGGACGGAAGATGGGACCCGGGTGGCTCATGGCGCGATTCTACTGAAAGCGGTTTGCCGCAAAAAACCAAGCCGCCCGCGAGGGGCGGCTGGCTGACAACAGATCCTTGCTACTGCGCGTTGATGGCGCGGTGGTGATGTTTATGGTGCCGGTGGTGACGGCGCCGCTCGGTGCTGGTGCTGTTGCTGATGCTGTCGGATTGTGCGCTGGTGGTGCTGGGCGACGATGGCATGGCCTTTGCTCCGGCCGCGGGCGCCACAAGCAGCGCCGCGAACAAGAGCAGGAAAACCTTCTTCATTCGAGAAACCCTCCCATGTGTGCCCGGCAGCGACAGTAAGAATCCGCCCCGGGACTTAAAGCCAAAATAATCCTAGCCGGGCAGCATCGCAATCACACATTAGTGCACGGGTGTTGTTATCGATGGTGCAGTTTTTCCCAGAAAGGGCGCGTTCGGATGTCACGCGGACGTGAAGCCGCCGTCACCGACCGCCGCCCTGGACTGGGCTACCGTTGGCAACGTTGGGGCGGGAGGATTCATCCCAGCGGGGAGGTGTGCGATGCCGTTGCCAAAGGGGAACACAGTCCACCAAAACGACGACAATGACCTGCACAAGGGTGCCTTTGAGGAAGACGACAATCCGCGGCAGAAACCGCAAGCCAGGTTCAAGGGGCAACTGTCGCACCGGGAGAGCGACCCGCTGATCAAGGCCAGCGACAGCGACTTCCCCGAGCCCGGCTCAAGCCCGGAACATTCCGGCGAGCCGGAAGAGCAATCGTGACTCTAGCGGAAGCGCTCCATTAGTTCATCCAATACCGACTTGGGCGGGCGCACGGCTTCGGCCGGCAGCGTGGCCAATGGCTCGTCGGTAAAGTGCAGCAGATCCATGAACGTGGGCTTGTTGGGTTCAATGTAGAACACGCCGGTCAGGGTCTCGCCTTCGTGGTGCGCCTCGGTGAGAGTTTTGATGGCCAGCAGCTTGTCGGTGGGATCGTAGCCGGCATCGAGCTTGCGCAGGCGCAGGTGCGAGCCATCGTGCATGGTGAGGTCCACGGTGGTGCCTGGATCGTAATCCACGTCGATATCTTCAAACGAAGGGATGAAGTTGATCTCCTGCAACGGCTCGTCGTGGTCTTTCATGTACTTGTAGGACTTCGTCGAGCCTTCGTGGTCGTTGAAGGTCACGCACGGAGAGATTACATCGAGCATGACCGTGCCGCGGTGGGCAATGGCGGCTTTGAGCATGGCCAGGAGCTGCCGCTTATCGCCGGAGAACGAACGGCCCACGAACGACGCTCCGAGCTGGATCGCCAAGGCGCAGGTGTCGATGGGCGGCAGGTCGTTGATGACCCCGGTTTTCAGCTTGGAGCCCAGGTCGGCGGTAGCGGAGAACTGGCCCTTGGTGAGTCCGTACACGCCGTTGTCCTCAATAATGTAAATGAGCGGCAGATTGCGGCGCATGAGGTGGATGAACTGGCCGATGCCGATGGAAGCAGTGTCGCCATCGCCCGAAACACCCAGCGCGATCAGATTGTGGTTGGCCAGCAGGGCGCCGGTGGCCACAGAAGGCATGCGTCCGTGCACGGCGTTGAAGCTGTGCGAACGGCTCATAAAGTAGGCCGGGCTCTTGGAGGAGCAGCCGATGCCGGAGAACTTGGCCACCCGCTCCGGCTTGACTCCCATCTCATACATAGCGTCGATAATGCGCTCGGAAATGGCGTTGTGCCCGCAGCCGGCACAGAGCGTGGTCTTGCCGCCCTTGTAGTCGATTACGGTAAGGCCGATGCGGTTGGTCTTCGGTTCCGCGGTGGGTGTGGTGGCCATGATCAGTTGCCCTCCGTCCAGAGAGGTCATCCCTATACCAATAACCAATATTAGCATCGACCGGCAGATTGCGGCTTACGACTCGCGGAAGCCATGCTCCCTGCCGATACCGATGGCAACCAGCTCGTGCTTTCCGGTCAGTGAGGCAAGGTGGCGATGACCAGAATGGTCTCGTTCACTTCGGCACGTCGACCGCAGCCAGTACTTCGGTGATGACGCGGTCGGTGTCCATGCCTTCGAGCTCGGCCTCCGGCTTGAGGATCATGCGATGGCGCAGCACCGGCAGCGCGGCGGCCTTGATGTCGTCGGGGATCAGGTAGTCGCGAGCGTCAATTGCCGCGACCGCCTTGGCGGCCAGAAGCAGGCTGATGGCCGCGCGCGGGCTCGCACCCAGCGCCAGCGCCGGCCAGTCGCGAGTTCTGCGGACAACCTCGGTGATGTAACGGAACAGCGCCCCTTCGACCTTGACCTGTTGCAGCTCGCGGCGGGCCTGGCGCAGCAGCTCAGTTTCGATCGGGACCAGTTGCAGCGCGTCGAGATTGCGCGCGTCGAAACCGTGGTGATGGTTTTCCAGGATCTGCGCTTCCTGCGCGGCTTCGGGATAGGCAACTTTGATTTTCAGCAGGAAGCGGTCGAGTTGCGCTTCCGGCAGCGGATACGTGCCTTCGAACTCCACCGGATTCTGCGTGGCAAACACCGTAAACCACTCGGTGAGCGGATAGCGCACACCGTCGATGGTGATCTGCCGCTCTTCCATGGCTTCGAGCAGCGCCGCCTGGGTGCGCGGAGGCATGCGGTTGATCTCATCCACCAGCAGCAGGTCGGTAAATATTGGCCCACGATGCAGGGAAAACGTGCTGGTCGCCAGGTTCAGGACATTGCTGCCGAGGATGTCGGCGGGCATCAGGTCGCTGGTGGCCTGCACGCGCTGGAACTGGATCTGGAGCAGGCGGGCCAGCAGCTTCACCACCAGCGTCTTGGCGATGCCGGGTACTCCTTCCACCAGCGCGTGGCCGCCACACAGCACCGCCATCAGGGTCTGGTCGACAAATTCCTGCTGACCGACCACCGCCTTCGCCAGTTCCGAGCGCCCCTGCGAGAGCAGGCGAGCCATAGCTTCCATCAGTTCTTCTCCTGAGCGCGGGGGATGAGCTGGAGATCGCGCGTGTAATCGTTCAGCGCCTGCACCAGTGTGACGGCTTCTTTCTCGCGCAGGCCCGGGTCGCCCACGGCGCTCTCGCAACGCGCCAGCGTGGCGGCGAAATTCTGGCGATCGTACCGCAGGCGCTGGCTTGCCGCGTGCGCCATCTGGGCAGCGCTGGGAAGCCCTGGCAGGCCGAGCCGTTTCGACAGCAAGTACTGGAAACGCTGATATGAAACTTCCAACGCAACCTGGGTGGCCTGCGCGCTCTGGTAAAGGCCGCCCAGCGTCTCCACAAATTCGAGCGGCGAAAGCCGCGAGGGCTCGACGAGCGGGCGCACCGGCCCGCTGCGCCGCGAGAAGGTAAACAGCACCGCCAGCAAAAGCACCCCAGCTTGAACGATGGCCCAGCGCAGGGGCGTATCCGATACTTCCGACCACGGTCCGGGACGCGCACCGTGGAAGTATTCATCCCAGAAGATGCGGGTGCGGCTGGGATCACCAACGGCGTTCAGAAACAACGCCATGTTGCCGGCTTCCCGTATGCCAGCATTAGTCAGAGGGGTTGCGGACGCCCACCAGATCACTTCTCCGGCGCTGAACTTGTATGAAATGACCACTGCGTCTTCATCGCGCGCGTAGTGCACTACATGCGCGAAGTTGCCCATCCCCCAGCGTGTCCAGGTGTTCAGCTTGATCTCGCCACCGCGCGTGAGCGCACTGGGAATCGCCGGCTGGAACGTCTGCCAGCCGGCCTTCAGCGGATCGGATGACTGCGAGTGGCCCTCCGGAAGCAGGTTGGCGCCGCTGCTTCCCGTCGCCAACACGCGGCCTCCCTTAGCCAGGAATCTCTGCACCGCCAGCTTGTGCTCGCGATCCATCTCCCATCTGGGGTCGGCGAGGATTAACAGTGCGTCGGAATCGCCTTTTGGCAGATCGCGCGGTGGCTTCTCCCAGCGCTCCACCCGATAGCCGGATTCCTTCAACAGAAGGTAAGCAGCTTTTGCTCCGCCCGACGCCGCCGAATAGCTCGAAGGTACGACGGTTTCCTCCTGCGCGGGCTGAAGCAACGCCGCTGCCACCAGCAACACCGCCACCACGGCTCCGAAGATGAGGAGCAGCTTACGGTCGGTGGCAGCAAGCTTCAGCGGCATCCCAGCCTTTCTAACTGGACGAGCGTGTCGGCGAAGTCGTCGGCGCCAGCCTCCCGATTCCCGTACCAGATGATCTCAAACCGGTGGGTCAGAGCGTTGAGCACCGGGCGCTTGTCGCTCGCACCGGGCAGCAGACGCAGATACTCGCGTGGCGTGCGAGCGCGGTCCGGGGCCCATGCTCCGCTCTGTTCGAGCTGCGAGATCGCCGCCCAATATCCTAGATGGATGGCATCCCGCCAGCGTCCCTGCTGCGCCGCTTCACGAGCCTCCGCCAGCCACTTTCGCCAGTGTTTCTGCGAAGGCGCAAACAGGACAGGCTCGCGCGGCCAGTCGATGAGTTGCCGCTTCGCCATCCTTCTCAGCCAGATCACAACCAGAAACGACGCCAGCACGATCGCGCACCACACCACGATCTTGCCGCCGTGCTGCGTGCCGGCGACACGGCTGAAGATTCGGTCCAGCCAGTAGATGATCCAGCGCTCGACTCGCTGCACCAACTGCTCCCAGAGCGTCGGCCCGCGCACAGCGCGGAACTCGCGGCGCGAGAGGATGGCATTGAGCTTCTGCTGAGAAGATGCCGGGTAAGTTGCTGGCTGGCGGAAAAAATCAGCTTCCTGCCGTTGAGCCGCGAGGCGCGATTGCATCTCTCGCAGCAGCTCCGGCCTGTGCTCGGGCTTGGCCGCAGTGAACTCCACTAGTGCGGTTTTCAGCCAGTCTTGGCTGACTTCCATGGAGCGCGCGCCTTCGTTCACCAGTGACTTCTGCGGCAAGGTGCCACGAAATGGCTGCGCCTGCTCGGGATGCCGTTCGAGCGCGCTTAACTGCCGCGACCAATCCTCCAGTTGCGCCTGGTAAGCGTCCAGGCTGAGCGGGCCTTCGAGCGACGAAGGTGCCGACTCCGCCCGGCAAAAGCCGGCCAGGAGCACCAGAAGCGCTGCCCAAGTGAATGGAACAAGCCGCCTCATCCCGCGCTGGCAGCCTGCGCGCCCGGCAGAGTCGTGCCGTCCACCGCCGCCATCATCAATTGGAGGTCGAAGGCTTCCTTGCGCACGCGCTGATCAAAGTACACCAGCGATAGCGCGATCGTGGCGATGGGTCCCGCCAGCGTCCCGGCGATGAACATGGCCAAGCCAGTAGCCAATGTTGCTACCGCAGGTGAACCCTTGGCGACAAGTGCGGCCAGGAACGTCGCGGGAATGAGAAAAACAAACATCACTATGTACGCGATGATACCCATGAGGAAATAGATCACGAAAATCTGGCCGCGGCTGCCGGCTGAGAGAGTGGCGCTTCGCTTAATAGCAGCGGTGGCTTCGATGTCCTCCAATACACAGGCAGGCACCGCCAAGGCGTAGCGTAGGTAGAGGACGAGGCCCATGATGGCCGCGACGATGACGGCAAGACCGATGACGATGACTGTCAGCGAAGCCGCTGCCTTCCCCGCTCCTCTCATAGCTAACGGCATGGCGACAGCCGCCACTATGATCAGAAGCATTGCGGGAAGGAACGAGCGCAGAGCCATTTGGAAGATCACCCAAACCACGCGGCCATAGCGTCCTTTCACCCGGCCATAGGATTCGCCGATGGTTGTCGTCCTGCCCAGATGAACCGCCGAGACGGCAAATACAGTAGCCGCGTGCGCAACCGCAATCCCTACCAGGTACGCGATCCAGCCAACGATCATGCCCAGGCCGCCCGCCACCGCCAGGCCCGCGCCAGCGCCCCTTGGATGGCCTGGCGTCGTTACCATCCCAGCCTGAATGAGTTGGACCACAAGCATCAGCGCTGGCGGCAGAACAGCAATCCCCGCGAACAACACAAAATTGTTGCGGTAAAGGTTGAAGGTACGGTCCAGGATTTCGCCCGTGCTCATGGGACGGAGCGGGGTGATCATAACTGCCTCCGAGGGATGGCCGGATGCTACCACCAAAGCCTCGGTCCTGAGTAGAGTAGACATTCTCCATTACCTCTCGCTAGCACCAAAGTACCGTTCCCCGTATTTATCTCGGCATACTAGAGTGAACTCAAGCTCAGTCTTCCGCCAAACATGCCAGTGAAGCGCATCTTGCGACGATTTTCTGCCTTGCGCAGATCGAACGCCAACCGTCTGAAGGACGTCTTCTTTCCGCCGCGTCAGCATCCACGCGTACATCTGGCCACCGATGTCAAAGTGGAGGGGCACGACCTGGCTTTCACCGCTCGCAGCGTGCACCTGGGCACCAACGGCATGTCTTTGGAGCGGGCAAGCCAGCTTTCGTTGGCGCAGCCGGTGCTGCTGATATTCGCTTTACCGTCTGGCTGTCCCGTTCGAATGGGTGCGGTCGTACGCTGGAAAACCAAAGAACTGGTTGGCTTGCGCTTTGACCCGCGGGATGACAACCGCCATATCCAGGAATGGATACGGGAATCGGCAGAGCCCGTCCATCCCTAGACCCCGAGTTAGAGTCGCCTCTAACCCAATAAAAAGGGGCCCGAAGGCCCCGCCATCAATTCCTTGGCTCCGACTATCCTTTCATCTTCTGGCGCTCGCAGGCCTCTACGACTTTGGTGGGATCGACCGCGTCGGCATCCACCTGCTCTTCGACCACCTTTCCTGATTTGTCGATGAGGAAGGTAGCGCGCCGCGCCGTGGTCATCTTTGTACCCTGAATGTCGCGCTCCGTGGTCAGGCCATACTCGCTGGTGACGGCGCCGCCCCAGTCACCCAGCAGTGGGAAGCTGATACCGTTCAGTTGTGCGAAATTGAAGTTGGAGAAAGGGCTGTCCATGCTCACACCCAGCACCTGGGTGTCGGCCGCTTCCAGCTTGGAGATGTTCTGCTGGAAGGCCTTCATTTCCTTGGTTCAACCGCCGGTGAAGGCGAAGACGAAAAACGCCAGCGCGACGTTCTTCTTGCCCTTGTAATCGTGCAGCGAGACCTTGTTCAGCCCTTTGCCGTCGAAGGCGAGCAGGGTGAAATCGGGCGCCGTGTCGCCGACCTTGATCTTCATCGGCGGCGGGGCTGGTTTGTCATCCGGAGGACTGGCCGCTCCGCCAGTCGCAGCCAGCAACATGGCAAGCGTGAGCACAGTGGCCATCAGTGTTTTGCGCATGGACGAACCTCGTATCCTCAAGCTGAAGGGATTCCGGCCTTCCCCACGGGCCGGGCAGCAGGTTTCATATTCTACCAGTCGGTCCGGGCGTGGACTGAGGATGATCTTACTTATGTCCTGAAGCCAGCGGGCTGATCGCAGCCACCGCCTGCTGAACGTCGCCGGCGTTGCCGTACATGTCGAAGTTGCCGCTTGAGGTGGCCAGGTGCAGCGAGCCGTCACGGCTGACCTTTGCCTGCCGGATGGTGCCTTGGGCCCAGGTGACATGATCGCAGCGACCCTGCGGGTCATTTGTCCTCTGACAGTCGTACTGTACGACGCCTTCGGGACTAACCGAAAGAATGCCCTGGCAGTAGAAGTTATAGATCTTGCCGTCCTGGCCCATCACCACGTGCCGGTGGGTGAAAGTAAACCGCCGCAATCTGGCCTCATAGGCCTGCCTTTGGCGCTCCTGTTCGGCCCGGCGCTGCTCCTCGATTTGCTGCTGTGCGTATTGCTGCTGCTCCTGCTGAATCGACTGCTTCAATTGCAGCAGATCGGAGCGGTTGGGGAAAAGTTCGATCAGGCTCGACACTTTGACCAGGGCGGCAGCGTAATCACGAGCCTGGCGTGAGGCGTGAACTCCGCGCAGCAATCCTTCCAGCGCCTGCTCCTCCAATCCCTGGGCGGTCGGATCTCCTTGCGCTCTGGCGCGACGGGCTTCCGTCACCGCTTGCCGGAAAGCTCCTGAACTCAGTGCCCGCTGGGCGCTGTCATGCGCGTCCTTCCATGCCGGGCGTACCGGGGCGGGTGGAGGAGCAGGGGACGTCTGCGGGTTCGACGGCTGCTCCGGATTCGGCAGTTGCGCTGATCCCATGTTCGATTCCGGCGCCCCCAGGGTCAGCGGCGATTTAGCTCCGCTGGCTTCCGCCGGAGTTGCGCCGGCTTCCGGGCCGCGATTCGAGCCGATGGCCACGGGCGCAGGTTTCTTGTTCGCAAGCTGATAACTGATGATGGCGCCCAGCAAGATCAAAGCCAGGGCCCCGATTCCGACCAGGATGAAGTTACGGCGCTGACTCCAAAAATCAGCTCGTGCGGTGGCGGGCGCGGGCGCAACCGGCGGCGTCGTTGCATAGGGCTGGCCCGGCGAGGAATCCGCACGAGTCATCGCCGGCGTCAACGTTGGTGGAACGGGAGCCGGCGTTGGTGGTGGAGTGGCAAGGTGCGGTCTGGTGTCGACAACCGCCGGCGCCGCACCGGCAGCCGTCGCCATAGCTTGTTGCGGGGCTTGCACAACGCCGCCTTCAGGATGCTCGAGCGCCGCGCCAAATTCCTCCACCGTCTGAAAACGCGCGTTGGGATCCTTTTCCAGCGCCTTCAGAACTGCCTGTTCGATTCCCGGAGGAATGTAGGGATAGTGCAGCGTCGGCCGCGGCGGCGGAGCGTTGACGTGGGCGGACATGATTTCAAAATCGCTGTCACTCTCGAAGGGCAGGTGTGCGGTGAGCATCTCGTAGAGCGTGACGCCGAGGGCATAAATGTCCGAGCGGATGTCCACCGGCCGGTTGCGGATTTGCTCCGGAGACATGTAATAGACGGTGCCCATACGCGAGCCCGTCTGGGTGAGCCGCTGCCCGCCCAGCACCTTGGCGATGCCGAAATCCATCACCTTCACCATCCCGCTCTTGGTTAGCATGATGTTGCTGGGCTTGATGTCGCGGTGAATAATGCCCTGACGGTGAGCGAAACCGATGCCCAGCAGCGCCTGCTTGAAAATCGGCACCGCCTGCTCCTGAGGAAGCAGCCCGCGCCGCCGGATGAGCTGGTCGAAGGTCTCACCTTCCAGGAATTCCATGACCATCATGCTGGTCTCGGACGTGGTCAAAAAGGTGTAGAGCGTCGCGATGTTGGGGTGGTTGAGGTTGGCCTGGGCCCTGGCCTCGGAACGAAACCGCTCAATCAGAGCCTGATCGCCGGCCAAGTCCGGGGAGAGCACTTTGACCGCCACCGCCCGATCGAGCGATACCTCGACGGCCTTGTACACCACGCCCATGCCACCTTCGCCAATCTTCTCCACGATGCGATAGTTGCCGACTTGCGTTCCGATCATGACTCACACCCCAACCGACCAAACATTTCCGACCTGGCATGCTTCTGCGCAGATAGACACTTCTCGACCTTCAGACGAGCGTGAGGGAGTTCGTGGACCAATGTAAACGAGAGCACTGAGAGGATTTAGGAATTATCCGCCGGGAGCGACTGCTGTCAAGAATAAAAACGGGATGGAGCGGCAGGGTCTCGTCGGTGTCGGACCCGCATCAAGTTTGAGCGACTATTTCGACTTCAGACGCATCTTTGGATGGAGTGCTCAGCATAACCATTCAACCCCTCTCACACTCGCACGAGACGAGAACAAGGAGAAGCACTTCATGAGCCGCACAGATTCATCTGCCGCGCTGCAAGAGAGTCCGTTGCACACAAGCAAGACATTTACTGCAAAGGCGTATTCGGCTCGCAGCGCAACTTCGCCGCTGGCCGCCACCACCATTCAG
>Ga0335079_10000436_pt1 | contig 47910 bp, 45 predicted proteins | sample Lox_Sample_33_FD_206719 | JGI IMG/M metagenome (GOLD analysis project Ga0335079, IMG submission 206719) | Soil microbial communities from Loxahatchee National Wildlife Refuge, Florida, United States - Lox_Sample_3.3 | ecosystem: Environmental > Terrestrial > Soil > Wetlands | place: USA...
GAAGGCAGAAAGACATCACCACCAGGTCGGCACTGAGTTTGCCTCCGCTGCCATGCGGCGGTTGGAGCGGCCGAATCGGCGGTCGGGTGACTTGGCGTCGCGGTTTGCGCCGGATGGCGCCATCCACCTTGTGTTACTTCTTCAGACTGCGGACGTAAGCGACAACGTCAGCCGCCGCGGGCCCGGTGACGGTTTGACCGGGCTCATCTTGCCCTTCCCGTCGGCGATGATCTTCTTTATATCGTCGTTACTCATGGCCTGGACTTCGGCCGACTTCAGATCTTTCATGTCAAAATACATCATCTTGGCAATGGCTGATCGACACGCCTCAAGCCAGGCGATGAACCCCAGGCACCCGTTTAATGAGACAACACGAAGGCCCTCTTCTGTTGGCCTTGATCGATGAGGTCAAGCCAGCGGGTCGCGGTTGCACGAAAATTCTGTTCTCCGCTGGACAGGTAGGTGTAGATCTCGGATTTCGCCTTTTCTGAATGACCCTGCGCGACCAGAACTTGCGCGGCGAGCAGATGAGCCAGGGGATATTCATCGCGTGCCCGCTCAAAACACTGAAGAGCTTCCTCGGTGAACTTCCGCTGCTCCATCAGCACATAGCCCAGAAGCAAGGGGGCGCGGCCGCCCGTCCGATCCAGACCTACGGTCACACGAGCAGCACGTTCAGCCGCCTCGAGATTGTGAATCATGGCATAGCCGACGGCCAGATTCCGGAACAGAACGGGATGCTTCGGGTCGATTTTGGCAGCTTCTTCCAGTTGCGCTATGGCAGGCTCCGGCTGTGCCGCCCTCAAGTAGATGGCCGCCAGGTTGTTGCGTGCGGCCACTAATTCAGGGTCGATTGAGATTGCCTGCTTGAAGTGAACGATGGCTTCATCCATCCGGTTCTTGGCGCGTGCTCTTTCCGCCTTCTCCACCTCTTTGCGGGCTTTTTTGGGGACCTTGTGATGCAGTTCCTGGGCCGTAACGGTGTTTGAGGCAGCGACGTTCGAGTCAGCGTGCGGTTGTTGAGGTCCCCTCGACGTCACCGGAATGTCATTCCAATCTGGAAATGGATGAATCGGCTGTCGTTGGTCCCATCCGCGAGGTCCGGAGGAAGTGTTGGTTTGTCCAAAGAGAGCGGACCCGGCTAAGAGTACCGCGGCAAGCCAGGTGATACGATCTAGCAACATTCGGCCCATTTCATTCCTGCTCTACTTAGTCACAACAACATGACCCAATTACACAGTAAGGCCAGCAATGCACTGGTGTCGTCACGCGCCAGTTTGGATTTCGTGACCAAACAGTTCCGGCAGGCCTTTGGCGGTTACCTAGCGAAGCGCACTTGAAGAGTTCTGTCTTGCGCCAACAAATACGCCGGGATGAGGCTCTTCTTACCTGAGAAGATCTACCCGCCGCGCTTTGGCGGAATGCGCTAGAGGTTCGGTGGTTTGATCTCTAGGGGTCGATAAACACACTAGGGCAAACCTGGTGCGCAATTCAAAAGGAGAAAGAGGAAAGAGTATGAAAGCATGCAAGTTCGTTTTGGGCATTCTTCTAATATCTGGCGCAGTACTGAGCGCACAGGAGACTACGCCGAAGTATGAGGTCGGCGTCAATTACTCCTGGCTGCATGTGAACTCCGCCAATTATGATTACCAGCGGACGGGAAACGGTGGCTCGGGATATATCGAGTACAACCTGGACAAGATCATTGGTCTGGTTGCGGACTTCGGTGGTTACGCGAACACCAGGACGGGAATCGACGATAAGGCGTTGACTTACCTGTTCGGCCCGCGGTTTAACTGGCGGCATTCGCGTCTGTCGCCCTATGTGCAGTTCCTTTTCGGTGGCGGCTACGCGTGGAGTGGTCCAAATAACCAAACGCAGAACGCCTTCGCGACCGCGGCCGGCGGCGGTTTGGACTATAACTTGACCAAACGCATCGCCATCAAACCGATTCAGGTGGAATATGTCATGACTCAGTTCAACAGCGCCAGCCTTGGCGGCTCGACCAAAGGTTTTGGCAGCCATCAGAACGATGTCCGGTACTCGGCCGGCGTGGTGTTTCGATTCGGGGGAGAGTAGTCAACCAACCTGTCGAAGCTGATCGCGCAGATCACGCCCGAGGGAGGGAGCCCCGCGACATCGAGGGCTGCCTCCCGTCGGGCCTCGGCGTTCTAGTTAATGAAAGAGGGTTACTTTTGATGAAACGCATCGGAGGCATTGGAGTGGCCGTCCTTCTGACCACATGCCTGGCGCCCTGCCAACAGATTACGGGTGACGGAACTCCGGAGCCGGAGAGCAAACGGATTTTCGGGATTGTGCCGAATTACCGGACCTCTCCGAGTCTCCAGGATTACGAGCCGCTGACGATTGGCGAGAAGTTCAAAGTAGCGTCGGAAGACGCCTTTGACCGCGGGACCGTCGCAATGGCGGCGATCTTCGCCGGGCAAGCTCAGTTGACCAACTCCAACCGGTCGTTTGGGCAGGGGGGAGCAGGATACGGGCGGTACTTCGGCGCCGCGTACGGCGATTTCGTGATTGGAAACTACATGACCGAGGGTGTTTTCCCCACGCTGCTTCATCAGGACCCACGCTATTTCAGGCGCGGCATAGGAAGCGGATGGTCCAGGCTGGGCTACGCTATGGGGCAGATCTTCTGGACGCATCGTGATTCCGGCGGAACACAGTTCAACTATTCGGAAATCGTAGGCAACTCTGTCGCCGTGGCCATCTCCAATGCGTATTACGCAGACAATCGAAATGCCAGCGACGCTGTCTCCAAGCTGGGCATGCAGGTCGGCGTCGACATGGCGGCCAATATTCTGAAGGAGTTCTGGCCTGACCTGGAGCGAAGGCTCCCGTGGAAACACCACCGCGACCGCGACGCCGTCAAATGAGACCGACTCCGTTCCCGCTCCTTCACCTCTCCGTCTCAACCAACTGTCCTGGCGATCGCAGACCCAGTCTTTCCGCGTGGTCGCCGGCGGCGTGGCTCTGCTCATGCTGTAAGGCCCTTAGAATTGCTGATTGCGGACTGGCCGGCGCCTCCACCTTGATCAGCGTTCGATAGAAACAAGTCGTGTTCGCAGATGCGTGTTGGCCAGGTGCGCGCTCAGGCGCTCAAATTTCCGCTCTTGCAACCGGGTTAGGCGCGTTATCCGTTGAAAGCGCTTCGAGTGGATGTGACCGCCAACAAAAGCGCCGGCTCGCGGCTCTTATCTTTTGAAACCCGCTGGCCCGCGGGTGCTGGAGGATACATGAAGAAGACTCTAATCCTGACTACGGTGCTGCTCGGAGTTTCGTCGATGGGCGGCAACAGAGTGCTAGCCCAAGATCTTGTGCCGCAGGCAGCAACGCCGGCAGCATCCGGTCAAGACTCCTCGGATGAAGACATCAAACTGTTCCGCAAGGATGTGAGATCGCTAAAGAAGCAGATTATCGCAGCCAACATGGATCTGACCGACACCGAGGCCCAACAGTTCTGGCCGATCTACGATCGTTACACAGCGGAACTCGCGAAGATTTTCGATAAGAAATACGCACTGCTCAATGAATACGCTCAGAATTACACTACCATTACCGGCGAGCAGGCTGAGAGGTACATCAAAGGCCGCGCGGATGTCGAAGAGTCCACATTACAGCTCCGTCTTAGGTACTTTCCTTTGTTTCGCAAGGTGTTATCTGGAACAGAGACAGCGTTGTTCTTTCAAATGGACTGGCGCCTAGGCCTGGTAATGGACTTGCAGTTGGCGTCGCAAACGCCCCTCGTACAGCCCTAAAAGGGCGAATATATGAGCAACTCAAAGGCTATCCGAGCCATCGGCTGCATTACGGCACTCATAAGCCTAGTTGGATGTGCCGGCAAGATCCGATACCCAAGTTACTATGCTTTGAACGTCGCTACTCCCACGACTCGAGCTAACGGGACGGCACCGATCCTCGGCTCGGTTGCCGTGCGGCAATTCGAAGCTCCGGGATATTTGAGAGGGGGACCCATTGTCTATCGCGAGTCGCCCGAGCAATTGGACTTTTACGAGTACCATCGCTGGGCTGCGGACCCCCGCCGCACAGTAACTCGCGCTGTGATCCGGGAAATGCAATCGCGCGGCATCTTTCAGGCGGTGGACCTGTTCAACGGGCGTGAGACCCCGGAGTGCCTTTTGACGGGTGCAATCGACCACCTAGAAGAGGTCGATGAAGGGGCCACGGTCTCGATCGAAGTGGCCTTATCGGCGCAGTTGATCAACTTGAAAACCGGCGAGCTGCTCTGGCAGGGAAGCTTGTCGAAAGAGTCGAAGCTGGATCAACACTCCGTTGCGGGGATCGTTGCCGAAATGTCGCGAGAGGTCGGCAACATTGTCGAAGGGTTGGTTTCGTCCATGCAGGAGCATGTGAGGGCGTCGTCGGCATCGCTTGGCCATGCGCATACGGAACCGTAACGATTGAGAAGCTAAGCCAAACACTCGACACGTTATCACAGAGACACCAGCCAGACGCCGAACGAGACCAGCAGCGCGCCCGTCCATCGCCGCCAGCAGAGTTGCTCTCTGAGAAAGATTTTGGCGAACAGTGTCTTGATTACATTTCCAAGCGCAGTCGCTGGCACTGCGAAGCTCAGATCCGCAACCCCCAATAGCGCAAGGAACGAAAAGAAGGAAACGGCCTGCGCCAGAATGCTGATCAGCATCGACAAATCGCGCGCCAGCCATCCAATCACTCTGGCCACGGCCCCCGGCCGGAAATCGCAAATCTCACCGTGATCGCGCATGGACTTTGCATTGAGGAGGTCGCCTGCCGATCCCGCGAGGATGCTGACGATCAGCAAGAACCAGGCGCTCACGGGATGATTTCCGTCCCGCTGAGCCTGGCTCTGGGAGCGGTCCCCATAACCAGCATGACGCCGAATGAGATGACGCAAATCCCGGACCAGCGTGCGCGGGAAACGAACTCGTGCAAAAAAACTTTTCCGAGTACAGCGGTCAAAACATAAGAGGCGGCCGTAACCGGCAGGACGTAGCTGAGGTCCGCCCAGCTCAATAAGGAAAGCTGCGAGGCGAACCAGATGATGAGGAGAATGACACCTCCATCGATCCACGGGTTCGCAAAGACGCGCAGGTACTCGAGGGGCGGAGCCGAAGGCTTGAACTGAATCGTGTGCATGCCTATGCTCAGCATGAAATTGCCAAAGGTATTGGCAATCACGGCAAGCCAAACAAACGCCTGATTTTTCAACTCGTGGGTTGGGCTGCCTTTCACCGTCATGTCCCGCATGAGAATCGGCGCTGCCATTTATGAATGCCTCAAGTGAATTGCGGAACACCCACCCACGATCGCTCTTCCGTTGGTTGAGGAGGCCGCTTGTCGAGCAATGATTGCAGCATCCGGTCGCCGCACGTATCACATTCGATCATCCCGCAGGTACAGTGATCCGGAGCGCGTTTGGGGTACGTAGGCACTACGACCCTGAACTGGACCCGCCTTTTGTCGGAATAATAGCGGTTGTAACACTTGCGACACCGGCGACCCTGCGGTTTATCGATCGGGCTGCCGCATTGCTTGCACGGACGGCCGATTTGGCTCACAGCCTCGGCCTCACGGCTGAATTGTACGCGTTCATTTGCTGCATTGCTTCTCCCGTTCGCCTGGTCGAAGTTGAGGTTTCCAGGAAGCGGCTGGGTAGATCGCCTCATCTACGAAAGAGCTTTATTCCGGCGTTTTTGTTGGGACCCAGTAGCGGCCCGGCAAGTTTGTTAACGTTGGGCCGGACATGTGTCCGGCCCCACCCTCGCAGCTTTTTAGGGCACGAGGCTAGCCGCGGGAGCACGACATGCATCGCAGCAGCGAGTGGATCGGGCCGCGGCTCACCGCTGCCCCATTTGTGGCATCGTGCTGGGAGCGATGGAGCATTTGGGACATGCTGCGAATGCGAGTCGATCGGTCCGCGACTGGAATCCGTATATTTGCCATCACTTGACGGCGGTGTTGCCGCTGATCCTCACTGGCCCGCGCCGTGCCTTCTCTCGGGAGAACAGGACCTATGATCGCAACCGTTCAACCCAGAAGGAAGCAGCTGGCAGCAAACGGTAATTCTCCTGCTTCCAAAGTCACGATCGGCAGTTATCTGGCGACGAGGCTTGAGCAGATCGGGATTAGGCATCACTTTGCCGTAGCAGGGGATTACAACCTTGTTCTATTGGATCAGCTTCTTCTAAATGAGAACGTCAGGCAGGTCTACTGCTGCAACGAACTCAATTGTGGCTTTGCTGCTGAAGGTTATGCGCGCGCGCACGGAGCTGCCGCCTGTGTGGTCACTTACAGCGTGGGCGCTTTGTCGGCGTTCAACGCCCTCGCCTCCGCATATGCTGAAAGCCTTCCGGTAATACTCATCTCCGGCAGCCCCAACACGAACGATCTCGGGGCTTATCATCTGTTACACCACACGTTGGGCACGCTAAACTTCCGTTATCAATTCGAGATGGCGCGCCACATTACGTGTGAGGCTGTCGCAATCACTCACCCCGAAGAAGCGCCCTGGCTGATTGATAAAGCTATTCGCGCTGCCTTCCGAAACAGAAAGCCGGTATACATCGAAATCCCATGTAACTTATCCGGGGCTCTCTGCCCGGCGCCTGGGCCGCGCGCGTCGCTTTTAGACTTACCCGCAAGTGACCCCGCGTCATTAACCGCAGCCGTGGATGCCGCAAGCGCTTTTCTTCGGAAGGCGGTCAGGCCAATTCTTCTCGCGGGACCCAGGCTCAGGTCATACAGAGGCGTGAGAACCTTTCGCGAGTTGGCTGAGGCGGTCGGCTGCGGTGTCGCCGTCATGCCCGGCGCGAAGGGTTTCTTCCCAGAAGAGCACGCGCAGTTTGTAGGCCTCTATCTAGGTTCAGTCAGCAGTCCAGGTTGCAGCGAGCTAGTTGAATCGGCCGACGCAGTACTAGCTGCAGGGCCTATCTTCAACGACTACACGACAGTCGGATGGTCCTCACAACCAGCCGTGAGCAAGACGATACATGTAGATCCGGATCGTGTTCACGTTGCAGGAGTCACTTATAACGATGTATTCCTGCACGAATTTCTGGCGGCACTCGCGGAGGCAGCGAAAAAGAACCCCAGGAACGCAACAACGTTGATTGAGTTCCGGCGTACCCGGGCGGAAACTGTTCCGCCAGCAATAGCCGATCCGGACGCTCCGCTGACGCGGGCTGAAATGTGCCGTCAGATCCAAGGCGTTATCGATCGGAATACAACTTTGATCGTCGAAACCGGTGACTCCTGGTTCAACGGCTTCAATATGGCGCTCCCGGATGGCGCCCAGTTCGAGATCGAAATGCAATACGGCCACATCGGCTGGTCCGTGCCCGCGACTTTTGGATACGCTGTGGCCGCTCCCGGCCGGCGGATCGTCCTGATGGTGGGTGACGGATCGTTCCAGCTAACCGCGCAGGAGGTCTGCCAGATGGTCCGGCTCAATCTGCCGGTAATGATCTTTCTCGTTAACAATCGCGGTTACACGATCGAGGTGGAGATTCACGACGGGCCATACAACAACGTAAAGAACTGGGACTATGCGGGAATCATGACTGTATTCAACTCAACCGATGGTGATGGACGCGGGTTCCGCGCTACCAGTGGAAAGGAACTGGCCGCAACCATTACGGAGGCGCTCGCTCATAAGGGCGGCCCGACTCTGATCGAATGCACGATCGACCGCGATGATTGTACGAAACAGTTGCTGCAGTGGGGAAACCGGGTTGCCGTGGCCAACGGGCGGCCTCCCCAGCGGGCTTGATTGCCCTGGGCACCGTGGTCCTCGACTTCGCACGGAACTGACTTGGTTTCCAGCAACGCGGGCTGTCAGTGACTTGAGCCATGGACTTTCTCCACCAAGCCGGCGCCGCCGCGATTCTGGTAACACTCACACTCTGCCTCCAGTGCGGCGGGATGGCCGCACTCATCAATTGGGGAATCGCACATTTTGCACGACAAAGGTACAGGCTCGGTGCCGTTCGCTCTGCCGCACTCATTGTGCGATTCACCATTGTAATGATCGTGCTTCACTTGTCACAGATCCTGCTGTGGGCCGCGTTTTATCGTTGGCGTTGTTTTTCCTCGTGGGAATCTGCATTCTACTTTTCGACTACTAGTTACTCCACCGTCGGCTACGGAGATCTTGTTCTCCCATCGGAATGGCGGAACTTGGGTCCGGTAGAGAGTATGGCGGGCGTTCTGATGTGTGGACTTTCAGCGAGCTTCCTATTTGCGATTGTGACGCGCCTGGTTGATCGCGAGACGCGGCTCTCGCCTGAACAGAGGCTCCCAGGCATGGAAGGAGCTTCCGCGCCCGAACACTCGAGCGTTCAGTGGTAACCACTGGAAAACTGTGCTGCACAGTGTTGGCTGCCGGCGTGCTCTCGAATCAGCGGAGGAAACGCGAGTGTTTGAAAGTGCAGCAGCGATTCCGGCTGCGCCGCAACGGGCAGGATCGCGACAAGAGTCGGATTCCCGTCAGGCTTGACGGCCACTCGACTCGTCAGGAGCGACGGGATTCCATCCAGAAGCCGCAACAACAGGACTGTAAAGTGCAATGACGTGGCCTGTCGATTCGGGATTTGCCAACAAAAAGTGAGGGGACAGCACTCTTCTACTTTGCCGGTGTGCAACGCGTTTTCGACTGAGAGGACTCAACGCCTATGAACTGGCCGCTGCTAGTCTATTTCGTCTTTGTCATTGTTCTGGTCGCGGCGGTTCTCGCCGTCTCTTACCTCTTAGGGCAAAGACACTCGGAACCTGCAACAGGCGAGCCATACGAAGGCGGCATTGTTTCACAGGGATCCGCACACGTGCGTTTTTCGATGCGGTACTACCTGGTGGCGATGTTCTTCGTGGTCTTTGACCTGGAAGCGGTCTTCGTGTACGCCTGGGCCGGAGCGGCTCGCGAAGCCGGCTGGGCAGGGTATTGGGGAGTGGTGCTGTTCGTCGCGACGCTGGCCGCGGCGCTGCTGTATGTCTGGAGAGTCGGGGCGTTGGACTGGTCGAGGAAATCGGATCGTTTGAGGTGAGGCACATGCAGTGGACACTAAACAAACCGGACATAACGGGACTGACCACAATTAACGACTCGGAACCTCTGGAACAGACTGTGCGGCGGAGCATCGTTCTGTCCCGCCTCGAGGATCTGGTGCAATGGGGCCGGAAGAACTCGGTATGGCCCTTCAACTTCGGACTCTCCTGCTGCTACGTGGAGATGGCAACCAGCATCACAAGCAAGTTTGACGTTTCGCGCTTCGGCGCAGAAGTGATTCGCGGCACGCCTCGGGAAGCCGATCTGATGGTAGTCGCCGGGACGGTCTTCTTGAAGATGGCACCCATCGTTCAGCGCCTTTATGAACAGATGATGGAGCCGCGCTGGGTGATCTCGATGGGGTCGTGCGCGAATTCGGGCGGCATGTACGACATCTACAGCGTCGTGCAGGGCGTCGACAAGTTCCTGCCAGTCGATGTGTATGTGCCGGGCTGCCCGCCGCGGCCGGAAGCGTTTCTGGAAGGGCTGCTGCTGTTACGGCAGGCTGTGGGAACGGAGCGGCGCCCGCTGAGTTGGGTGGTAGGCCCTCAGGAAACCACCAGAGCGCCTCTGCCCTCGATGCGAGATCTGATGCAGCCGTCGCGGAAGAAGATGACCGTGTTGCGGGAGACCGACGAAGTATGATTGCCGTTCCGACAATCGCAGAGGAAATAAGCGACCAGTTCGGCCCGGCTGCGATAGCTCAGGAGACTCAGGACAATGTACCAACGTTTTGGGTGGCGAAGGACCGCATGCCTGCGCTTCTGCGTTTTCTCAAGGAAGAGGTCGAGCGGCCCTACAAGATGCTGTACGACCTCTCCGCGATCGACGAGCGCATGAGGGTACATCGTGATGGACAGCCCGCGAGCGATTTCACCGTCGTTTATCATCTCCTCTCATTCGATAGGAACGAATACCTCCGCATCAAGGTAGCGTTGGCCGAAGGACGGCTCTCACTGCCTACGATCACTCACATCTGGCCGGCGGCTAACTGGTACGAACGCGAAGTGTGGGACATGTTCGGGATCGCGTTCGATGGCCACCCGCACCTGGAGCGGATCCTGATGCCCAGGAGCTGGACGGGTCACCCGCTGCGCAAAGAGCACCCGGCTCGCGCGACGGAAATGGATCCCTATCACTTGTCGCCCGAGAAGGAGAATGCTGAGCAGGAGGCGCTTCTGTTCCGTCCGGAGGAGTGGGGCATGCGCCGGGAACGCGACGGCTCGGATTTCCTTTTTCTCAACATCGGCCCGCAGCACCCCGGCACGCACGGCGTGTTGCGGATTGCCCTGCAGCTTGACGGCGAGGAGATCGTCGACGCGATTCCCCAGATCGGGTTCCACCATCGCGGCGCCGAGAAAATGGGTGAGCGGCAGTCCTGGCACAGCTACATCCCATATACCGACCGGATCGACTACCTCGGCGGGGTGATCAACAATCTGGCTTATCTGACGGCTGTTGAGAAGCTGGCCGGGATTAAGGCGCCGCCGCGCGCGCAAGTGATCCGCGTGATGCTTTCGGAGTTGTTTCGCATCATCAGCCACCTGGTCTGGTATGGGACGTTCGCGCAGGACCTGGGACAGATGTCGCCGGTGTTCTTCACCTTCAACGATCGCGAGCGGGCCTTCGGCATTATCGAGGCGATCACCGGCGCGCGCATGCACCCAGCCTGGTTTCGCATCGGCGGAGTGGCCGCGGACCTGCCAAAGGGCTGGGAGAAAATGGTCCTCGATTTCATCCGCTACCTTCCGCCGCGACTGATCGAGTATGACCGCACGATTATGCGGAACGCGATTTTCAAAGGGCGCACTCAGGGTATTGGCGCATTCACCGTGGACGAGGCAATCGAGTGGGGCGTGACCGGCGCGAATCTGCGCGCGTGCGGGCTGGAATGGGATTTCCGCAAGAAGCAGCCGTACTGCGGCTACGAGCAATTTACATTCGATATTCCCACCGCCAAGAACGGCGATTGCTACGCGCGCGCGGCCGTGCGCATCGAGGAAATGCGGCAAAGCCTGCGGATTATCGAGCAATGCGTCAAGAACATGCCCGAGGGTCCGTACAAGTCGGATCATCACCTGGCCACCCCGCCAATGAAGGAGCGCACGATGCACGACATCGAGACGCTGATCACGCACTTCTTGGGCGTGAGCTGGGGACCAGTGATCCCGCCGGGCGAAGCGCTCGGCGCCATTGAAGCCGCGAAGGGGAACAACGGTTATTACCTGGTGAGCGACGGAAGCACGGTTTCGTACCGCACACGTATCCGTACGCCATCTTTTGCACACATCCAGACCCTGCCGCGCCTGTCGCGGGGAATGACGATCTCGGATTTGGTGGTGATTTTGGGCAGCCTTGATTTTGTACTGGCAGATGTCGACCGGTGAGGATTTGAGCGATGCTGACGACGGAAGAAATTCACGAGATTGAGAGCGAAGCGGCGCACTATCCAAAACGCGAAGCCGTTTCCATCGACGCGCTGAAGATCGTCCAGAAGCACCGGGGCTGGGTGTCCGACGAGAGCCTTCGCGACATCGCACAACATATCGGCATGTCTCCGACGGACCTGGACAGCATTGCCACGTTTTACAACCTGATCTATCGCCGGCCCGTCGGGCGCCACGTCATCTCCGTTTGCGACAGCGTGAGCTGTTGGATCATGGGCTGCGAACAAATACGGGAACATCTCCAGCAGCGACTGGGCGTCGGGCTCGGCGATACGACGGCGGACAATCGCTTTACACTGCTGCCGACCGTCTGCCTCGGATGCTGCGATCGCGCCCCGGCACTGATGGTGGATGGCGATCTGCACGCGGATCTGGATTCGCTGAAAATCGACACGGAGCTCGAGAAGTACAAATGACAAGCGCCCCCGAAAAACCGTTGACCGGAAATATCCGCCTGGATGGAGCTGTTCTGGATCTGCCGGCCTACGAGCAGGCCAACGGCTACCAGGCGATCCGAAAGGTGCTGAAGGGCGGCATGACTCCGAAAACGGTCACCGCAGACGTGAAAGACGCGAATCTGCGCGGCCGGGGCGGAGCAGGATTTCCAACCGGTTTGAAGTGGTCGTTCGTCCCGATGGGCAAGGACGCACCCAATCCCACGTACCTGGTTATCAACGCCGATGAGATGGAGCCGGGCACGTTCAAAGACCGGTTCCTGCTGGAGCGGAATCCACACCAGGTCATCGAGGGCGCAATCATAGCAGGCTTCGCGATCGAAGCCGACATCGCGTACATCTTTCTGCGCGGAGAATACACGCTGGCCGCAGAACGGCTTTCGCGCGCCATCGCGGAAGCATACGAACGTCGCTATCTGGGCAAAGACATCCTCGGTTCCGGCTACAGCCTGGAGTTACATCTGCATCTCAGTGGTGGCCGTTACATATGCGGGGACGAGACCGGATTGCTGAATGCGCTGGAAGGTAAGCGCGCGAATCCGAGAGCGAAGCCGCCGTTTCCCGTGGTGGTGGGCCTGTTCGGCAAGCCGACGGTGGTGAATAACGTGGAGACCATCAGTTGCGTGCCCCACATCATCAACAACGGTGCGGAATGGTTCCAGCGGCTGAGCTGGACGAAAGATGGCGGCACGAAGCTGTACGGAGCCAGCGGAAAAGTGAAGCGTCCCGGCCTTTGGGAACTTCCCATGGGGACTACGGCCCGCGAAATTCTTGAGGATCACGCCGGCGGCATGCGTGACGGACTGAAGTTTCGCGGATTGCTGCCTGGCGGCAGCTCTACACCTTTCATCGTCGAAGAGCATCTGGACACGCCTATGGACTTCACCGAGATGCCCAAAGCCGGCAGCCGCCTGGGGACAGGCACCATGATCGTGCTGGATGACCATACATGTCCGGTGGGTATGTCATGGAACATGACGAAGTTTTTCGCGCGTGAATCCTGCGGATTCTGCACGCCCTGCTGGAGCGGGCTGGGTTGGGCGGAACGGATTCTGCGGGCGATGGAGGACGGCCACGGGAAACCGGGTGACCTCGACAAGCTTGCTTCTCAAGCCAAAATGTGGAGTCCCGGGAACACGTTCTGCGCACTCGCACCCGGGGCCGCAGATCCGCTCGAAACCGCTATGAAATACTTTCGCGCCGATTTTGAGCGCCACATCGCTGAGCACCGCTGCCCGTGGAGATAGGTATGGCGACCGTACACGTTGACAACAAACCGTACCAGATGAACCCCGAGGAGAACTTACTCCACGGCTGTCTGTCGCAAGGCTTGAACCTACCGTACTTCTGCTGGCATCCGGCTTTGGGGTCGGTTGGCGCTTGCCGCCAGTGCGCGGTGAAACTCTTCAAGGATGAGCATGATGCGCACGGCAAGATCGTGATGTCCTGCATGACGCCGGCTGCGGAGGGTACACGCATTTCTATCGCGGATGCGGAGGTTACCGCCTTCCGCGCGGGCGTCATCGAAGGACTCATGCTGAATCACCCGCACGACTGCCCGGTGTGCGATGAAGGCGGCGAGTGCCATCTGCAAGACATGACCGTCATGACCGGTCATGACTACCGGCGCTATGAATTTGACAAGCGCACGTTTCGCGACCAGAACCTGGGCCCGTTGGTGAATCATGAGCCAAACCGATGCATCCAGTGTTACCGCTGCGTGCGCTATTACCGCGACTACGCGGGCGGCAGAGATCTGAACGCATTCGCCTCGCGCAATACGGTATTTTTCGGCCGCAGCGAAGACGGTGTCCTGGAGAATGAGTTCAGCGGAAATCTTGTCGAAATTTGTCCGACGGGTGTGTTCACGGATAAGACCCTGAAGCACCATTACGCCCGAAAGTGGGATCAACAGTTCGCTCCATCGGTTTGCGTCCACTGTGCTCTAGGCTGCAACGTCGATGCCGGCGAGCGCTATGGCACTCTGCGGCGCATCGTCAATCGCTATAACCACGAAGTGAACGGCTACTTTCTGTGTGACCGGGGGCGGTTTGGCTATGAGTTCGTGAACAGCGAACGGCGGCTTCGGCAACCGATGCTCAAGGGCAAACCCGTGTCCGTTGCGGACGCCCGGAGTCATGTGGAACAACGGGCCGCCAGTGGCCGAGCGATCGGTATCGGCTCGCCGCGCGCGTCGCTGGAAGCCAATTTTGCTTTGCGAACCCTTGTGGGCCCGGAGCGGTTCTATTCGGGAATGGCCGATGGTCAGGCGAAGCTGGCTGCGCGCATGATTGAGATTCTGCGGCGCGGTCCCATGCGGACGCCCACATTACGCGAAATCGAGGAGTGTGACGCGGTATTCATTCTGGGCGAGGACCTCACTAGTGTCGCCCCCAGAATGGCGCTGTCTGTCCGGCAGTCGGTGCGCCAGCAACCGATGGAGATTGCCAGGCGATGGAACGTCCCGTTGTGGATGGACCACGGAGTGCGGGACGCGCTGCAGGACGCGAAAGGCCCACTGTATATTGCGACGCCATATGCCAATCGCCTCGACGAGGTTGCTACAGCGACGTTCCGCGGCGCGCCTGATGATGTGGCCCGGCTGGGCTTTGCGGTGGCCCATGCTCTCGATCCGGAGGCGCCCTCGGCCCAGGATTTCCCGCTGGCAGCTGAAATTGCGAACGCCCTGAAAACTGCGAAGAAGCCCCTCGTGATTTCCGGCATGAGTTGCGCTAGCCAGGCCGTCATGGAAGCCGCCGCCAATGTAGCGATGGCAGCCCACGCGGCACTCAGCTTAACAGCCCCCGAATGCAACACCGTGGGCGCGGCGTTGATGGGCGGGTGCCCGCTAACGGCCGCGTTTCAAGCAGTCAAGAGTGGACGCGCGGATACAGTGATCATTCTCGAGAATGATCTGTATCGACGTGCTCCCGCCGCCGAAGTGGATGCTTTCCTCGGGGCTGCCAAACACGTGATCGCCCTCGATCACTTGGCCAACCCGACTACCGAAAAAGCGGAGTTGGAACTGCCGGCCGGGACCTTCGCCGAGTCGGATGGCACCTTCATAAGCAGCGAAGGGCGCGCGCAGAGATTCTTCCAGGTCCATTTACCGCAGAACGAAGTTCTCGCCAGCTGGCGGTGGTTAAAGCCGGACGGCTGGCAGAACCTGGACGATGTGCTCACGGCACTGTCGAGGGCCTTGCCCGAACTCGCACCGGCGTCCTATGCGGCGCCCTCGGCCGCGTTTCGAATTGCCGGCGCCAAAATCCCGCGCTCGCCGCATCGCGAGAGCGGCCGGACCGCCGCGCTCGTCAACATCACTATCTCCGAGCCGAAGACACCTGAGGATCCCGATTCGCCGCTCTCTTTTTCGATGGAAGGAACGCCGGACAAACCTCCAGCGGCTCTGATCCCGTTTTTCTGGTCGCCTGGCTGGAATTCCATTCAGGCGACGAATACATATCAAACGGAACCAGGCGCACCTTTGCGGGGCGGCGACGCAGGTGTTCGCATGTTCGAGCCTGCACCGCCGAACGGCCAGTCCTGGTTCCGCGCTATCCCGCCCGCCTTCGAGCCGCGCGAAGGTGAGTGGCTGCTGGTGCCTATGTATCACTTCATCGGCTCCGAGGAACTAAGTCTAGCCGCGCGAGGACTTCGAGAACTGGCGACGAAGCCGCACGTGGCCGTCAACTGCGCCGATCTGGCGGAGGGCACGGAGGTCGAGGTGAGTTGCGCGAGCGGTACCTTTCGGCTTCCGGTGCGTGTCCACCCTGATCTTCCACGGGGCGTTGCGTGCCTGTCTGCCGGAATCAAACCGCTGAGCGGAGTCGCAGTGCCCGCGTGGGGCAGGATCGAGCGGCTGAAATGACAAGCCCCTACCCCCTTCTTTCGATCCTGGGAATCGTGATTGTGGCGCTGACTATCGCAGCCTCTCTCATCTATGTTGAGCGCCGGCTGCTTGCCCTCTGGCAGGACCGTTACGGCCCGAACCGAACCGGGCCTTTCGGGCTCCTGCAGGTGGTCGCGGACGCGATCAAGATTTTCATGAAGGAGGACTGGGTACCTCCGTTCGTGGACAAGCCTGTTTTCATTCTGGCGCCGGCCGTCATCTTCGTGACCGTGCTCATGTCTTTCGCGGTGCTTCCAGTAGCCCCGGGAATTATTGTCTCCGATTTGAACATCGGACTGCTGTTCTTTCTGGCCATGTCGTCGCTTGGAGTTTACAGCGTCGTACTCGCCGGATGGTCCTCCGACAACAAGTACGCGCTGCTTGGCGGGATGCGGGCCGCGGCACAGATGCTGGGCTATGAGGTCTTCATGGGCCTTTCACTCATGGGCGTGGTGGTCTTAGCCGGGTCGTTCAGTTTGCCCGCCATTGTTGAAGCGCAAAGAAAAATCTGGTTCGTGATTCCGCAGTTTCCCGGTTTCGTTCTGTTTCTGATCGCAGGTTTGGCCGAAACGCGCCGCATCCCATTTGATCTGTCGGAAGCCGAAAGCGAACTGGTGGCAGGCTATCACTCCGAGTACTCAGGGATGAAGTTCGGAATGTTTTTTGTGGGTGAGTACATGGGCGTCACTCTGATCTCGGCCATGATCTCGGTTCTTTTTTTCGGAGGGTGGCTGGGCCCGGTTCTGCCCGGACTGGTATGGATTCTGATCAAGACCTTCTTCTTCATTTCGTTATTTGTTCTGCTGCGGGCCGCTTTGCCTCGCCCGCGATTCGATCAGCTCATGTCGTGGGGCTGGAAAGTGATGTTGCCTCTAGCGCTAGCGAACGTCCTGCTGGCCGGCGCGGCGGTCCTTTTGTGGAGTTAATCAAATGTTCAGCATAATTCGCACGATCTGGTACGTGTTCCTCCATGCCTTCCAAAAGCGGATTACGGTTCAATATCCGGAGCAGAAGCCGTATCTCGCGCCGCGCTACCGCGGCAGGATCGTTCTTTCGCGCGATCCGGACGGCGGGGAGCGCTGCGTGGCGTGCAACCTGTGCGCGGTTGCGTGTCCGGTCGGTTGCATCGCGCTGCAGGCGACGGAGGACGAAAACGGCCGGCGGTATCCGGACTTCTTTCGCATCAATTTTTCGCGCTGCATCTTTTGCGGCTATTGCGAGGAAGCCTGCCCGACGTACGCCATCCAGTTGACGCCGGACTTCGAGATGGGCGAGTTTCACCGGAAGAACCTGGTTTACGAAAAGCACGACCTGCTAATCGATGGGCCAGGCAAGTATCCGGGATATAACTTTTGGCGCGTAGCCGGAGCCCAGATCGGTGGAAAGGACAAGGGCGAGGCTGCACATGAATCACCGCCCGTCGACGTGCATTCACTGTTGCCGTGAGGCCAATATGGAACTGACTTTTTACACCGCGGGTGCGGTCGCTGTTATTTCGACAATCATGATGCTGACGCGTTTGAACCTGGTTCACTCGCTGCTATACCTGATCGTGTCGCTGCTCGCCGCGGCGGTAGACTTTTTCGTGCTCGGCGCGCCCTTTGCCGCGGCGCTCGAAGCCATTGTCTACGCCGGCGCCATCATGGTGCTCTTTTTGTTCGTGGTCATGATGCTCAATATCGGAAGGCACGGTGCGGAAACGGAGCGACAGTGGCTGACACCGGGTATCTGGATCGGCCCTGTGATTCTGGCCGGCATCCTTATTATAGAGGTCGCTTATGTGGTGCAAGGCGGATCCGCGGGCCTGGGCACGGGCGCCACTGGACCGAAGGAAGTCGGGATCGCCTTGTTTGGTCCTTACATGATCGGTGTGGAGCTGGCCTCCATGCTCTTGCTGGCGGGACTGGTGGGCGCATATCACCTGGGCTTCCGCAAAACCGAAAAACCGGAGATTCAACATGACACAGGTACCGATGAGAGACGGGCTGATACTGGCGGGGATCTTGTTCTCGCTGGGGCTGACAGGCCTGCTCGTACGACGTAATCTGATTTTTGTTCTGATGTCCCTGGAGGTCATGCTCAATGCGGCGGGTCTGGCGTTCGTGGTCGGCGGGTCTCGATGGCATCAGGCGGATGGTCAGGTAATGTTTGTGTTCATTCTGGCCATGGCGGCTGCAGAAGTAGCTGTCGGACTGGCACTGGTGCTGCAGATTTATCACCGGTTCAAATCCCTTGATGTGGACGCAATCAGTGAAATGAGAGGATGACGTGATCAGCTGGTTGTGGCTCATTCCGGCGCTGCCTTTCGTCAGCGCGACCTTGCTCATCCTGTTTGGCTCGAGTTTGCCGCGGAGAGCCGTGGCTGCACTGGGCGTGGGGTCCATTGGACTCTCATCCCTGGTTACAGCTCTGATCGCGGGCAGTTTCGTCACCGCCCCGCCGGCCGGCCACGCTTACACGCAGGTCCTCTGGACCTGGATCAGCATCGCGGGCTTCCAGCCGCAGATCGGACTCTATCTGGATGCACTCTCGCTCGTGATGATTCTGGTCGTAACATTTGTCGGCTTCCTGATCCACATTTTTGCGGCCGAGTTCATGATCGAAGACGAGAGTTACAGCCGTTACTTCGCTTACATGAACCTGTTCGTCGCGTCGATGCTCACGCTGCTGCTGGGAAACAACCTTCTGCTCCTCTTACTCGGGTGGGAAGGGGTGGGCGTGTGCAGTTATCTGCTGATCGGCTTCTGGTACCGCGATCCCAAAAACGGGCGCGCTGCCCGCAAGGCGTTCATCGTAACGCGCGTGGGCGATTGCGCCATGATGGTCGCATTGTTCCTGTTGTTCACGCAGCTCGGCACGCTGCAGATTCAGAATCTGATGCAGCGCGCTTCGGTCGCGTGGCCTTCGGGATCCACCTGGGCGCTTACGGCGGCTCTTTTACTTTTAGGCGGTGCCGTGGGTAAATCGGCACAGATTCCGTTGCAGGTATGGTTGCCCGATGCGATGGCCGGTCCGACGCCAACCAGCGCGCTGATCCATGCCGCGACGATGGTGACGGCGGGCGTCTATCTGATCGCGCGCACGCACGTTCTCTTCTCCCTCGCTCCAGCGGCGCAGTGGGCCGTTGGCGTTGTGGGTGCGGCCACCCTGTTGCTTGCCGGGTTTAGCGCCCTCACGCAACACGATATCAAGCGCATCCTGGCATATTCCACGATCAGCCAGATCGGTTACATGTTCCTTGCGCTGGGCGTCGGCGCGTGGCAGGCCGCCATGTTCCATTTCCTCACGCACGCGTTCTTCAAAGCTCTCTTGTTCCTGGGCGCCGGCGTGATCATCGAAGCGGTACACGACGAACACAGCATCTTCCGGATGGGCGGGCTGCGAAAAGAATTGCCGGTGGCTTTCTGGACATTTCTGGCCGGAGGTTGCGCGTTAGCGGGATTGCCCTTCCTCACGGCCGGGTTTTTCAGCAAAGACCTGATCATCTGGCAGACGTGGTCGGCGCGTGGCGGGCATCCGGCGTTTTGGATTGTTGGAATGCTCGGCGCGGGATTGACGTCGTTGTACACCTTCCGGCTGATTTTCCGCGTCTTTTTTGGCCCAGTGGGTACGCCCGTGACGAAGCGGCCTGGCTACGCAATGACGGTCCCTCTCGTGATGCTTGCTGTTCTCGCCATCGTGGGCGGATATCTGAAAGAACCGCTGCTTGCGTTTTTGCATACGGCACTGCCGACGACCATCGAAGCGCGCGCCGGCGGTTTGACGGAGACGGGCTCGGAGGCGATTGCCGGACTCTTGTTCCTCGCCGGATTGTATCTTGCGTATGTGTTCCACCTCCAAAAACGGAGCCTCTCGGACTCGCTGGTCGCGAACCCGATTGGCCGTGCACTCGACCAATGGTGGTTCGCCGGCTGGGGCTTCGACTGGATTTACGACAAGGTGTTCGTGCAGCCATTTATCTGGGCGGCTAACGTTAACAAGAGCGATTTTGTCGACGGGTTATATACCGGAGTGGCCCGGCTCACTGAGGCATCGTATCGCTGGCTGAGCAACACCGAAACGGGCCGCGTCCGCTGGTACGCCACGGCAATGGCCGCAGGATCGGTCCTATTTATAGCACTGGTATTGTTCCTATGATCCTGATCCTTTTAATTGCCATTCTCTTGCTCGGCGGTATTCTCGCCGCAATATCGGCCCGCTGGAGCGCTTACCTGCCTCGATGGATCTCACTGGCTGCCATCGCTGTGGATCTCGTCCTGGCGGCGCGTATCTGGACCGGCCGGTCGTTAAGCGCTTCGATGGCCTGGTACGACGAAGTGGACTGGAACTGGGTCCCGAACTTCGGCATTCATTTTCATCTTGCCGTTGACGGTCTTAGCCTGCTGATGCTGCTACTCACGTTCTTCCTCGGCCTCGTCGCAGTGCTGTGTTCCTGGACCGAGATCCGCGAGAAAATCGGCTTTTTCCACTTCAATCTGATGTGGGTCCTGGCCGGAATCGTGAGCGTGTTCCTGGCGGTCGATCTGTTCCTGTTCTACTTCGCCTGGGAGCTGATGCTCATCCCGATGTATTTCCTGATCGTCATCTGGGGCCATGAACGGCGCGTGTACGCGGCGACGAAGTTTTTCCTGTTCACGCAATGCAGCGGATTGCTGATGCTGATCGCCATCCTGGCGCTGTACTTCATTCACCATCAGTCCACCGGCATTTACACCTTCGAATACTCCGACCTCCTGGGCACGACGTTCAGCAGGGGTGCTGAACTTGCGATCATGCTGGGCTTTTTTGTCGCTTTTGCCGTGAAGTTGCCCGTAGTACCCCTGCACACGTGGCTGCCGGACGCTCACACTGAAGCGCCCACAGCGGGAAGCGTCATCCTGGCGGGGTTGCTACTCAAAACAGGCGGATACGGTCTGCTGCGCTTCGTGATCCCGCTGTTTCCGCGCGCCGCTCATGAGTTCACTCCCGTGGCATTGGCGCTCGGAGTTATCGGGATTATTTATGGTGCCGTGACGGCCTTTTCGCAGACGGATCTCAAGCGCCTTGTTGCCTACACCAGCGTCAGCCACCTGGGCTTCGTCCTACTAGGCATCTTCTCGTGGAACCCGCTGGCGCTCCAGGGCGCGATCATGACGATGATTTGTCATGGGCTGAGCACGGGCGCCCTCTTCGTCCTGGTCGGCGGCTTGCAGGAACGAATCCACACCCGGGATTTGGACCGCATGGGTGGGCTCTGGAGTGTCGCGCCGCGCCTGAGCGCTTCGGCGCTCTTCTTCAGTCTGGCCTCACTCGGGCTGCCGGGCCTGGGCGATTTCGTCGGCGAGTTTCTCGTGTTGATCGGATCTTATAAGGTCAGCGTCGCTCTCACGGTGTTCGCGACTCTCGGGATTCTCGCGTCCACCTTCTACGCGTTGCGGATGATGCAGCGCGCCTTTTTCGGTCAGAACACGAATTCGTGGCGCCTCGCCGACCTCACACCTCGCGAGGGACTCATTATGACCGCGATGATACTGGGTCTGCTCTGGCTGGGATTCTACCCGCAACCGGTCCTCAATACCTTTGCGCCGGCTATGGACCACTTACAGCGTGAGGCTCAGATGCCGGCGGCGGTGCTGAGGAGACTGCCATGAACAGCACCGATACACTCGCCCTCCTTCCACTCCTTTTGCTCGCCGCGACCGCGGTTGTGGTCATGTTGGGCATCGCGGTGAAGCGGAGTCACGCGCTAACAGCAACGCTGACGCTCATCGGACTTGCCGCTTCCTTCCTCTCTGTCTTCGCGGTTGCTCCGCTGGTTCCGCGCCAAGTGACCTCGCTCTTGCTTATCGACGGATATGCCTTGTTCTACCTGGGGCTAATCATTGTTTCGGCCGCAGCCGTGGCTGTGCTGTCCTACCAATACTTCGCGAAACACGACGGCCAACGTGAGGAGCTGTACCTGCTGCTGCTTCTGGCGACCCTGGGTTGCGGAGTCTTGGTGACGAGTGTCCATTTTGCATCGTTTCTTCTCGGCCTCGAGGTTCTGAGCATTTCCCTGTACGGCATGGTTGCGTATTTCACGGGCCGTGGTCAGGCACTCGAAGCCGGTATCAAGTACCTGATCCTTGCCTCGGCCTCGGCGGCGTTTCTTCTCTTCGGCATGGCGCTCATATATGCCGCTACCGGCGCCATGGCACTCTCGAGCGTCCGGGCTCTTACTCTAGGTGGGTCCAGCCTTGCGCTTCTGCTGCCGGGTATCGCCCTCAGCGTCACCGGCATCGGGTTCAAACTCGGCGTGGTCCCCTTCCACCTGTGGACACCGGACGTATATCAGGGCGCCCCGGCACCGGTGGCGGCTTTCGTCGCGACCACATCCAAGACCGCGGTGGTGGCGCTGTTATTTCGTTATCTGGCGGCCGCGCCTCAGCAATCTACAGCGGTGTTCTTCCTGTTCTCGGTCATTGCAGTCGCCTCGATGTTTGCGGGTAATCTCCTTGCGCTGCGGCAAGACAACGTGAAGCGCGTTCTGGCCTACTCTTCTATTGCGCACTTTGGATATATTCTGGTGGCGTTTCTGGCCGGCTCGACCATGGCGGCTGGCGCTGTTGCCTTCTATCTAGTGGCGTATACAGTGACCATACTTACGGCTTTTGGCATCGTCACGGTTCTCTCGACTTCGGAGGGCGATGCTGACGATCTCGAAGATTACCGCGGCCTGTTCTGGCGGAGGCCGGTGCTGGCGAGCGTGTTCACCGCCGTGCTGCTCTCGCTCGCCGGCATCCCCGCCACCATGGGCTTCGTCGGTAAGTTCTATATCCTCGCCTCCGGCGCGAATGCTTCAGCCTGGCCGCTGATCATTGTCCTCGTTCTCACAAGCGTCATCGGCTTGTTTTATTACCTGCGCATCGTGGTTACGCTGTTTTCAGCAGCGCCGGATCGTCAGTTTTCGATGCAGAGACTCGAGTGGGGCAGCGCTTTTGTCCTCGTCGGACTCGCAGTTCTGCTCATATGGTTTGGCGTGTACCCCGCGCCGCTGCTCAATCTTATCCAAGCAACGATCGGCAGGCTCAACTAATGTGGTGTCCGCTGTTCATTCCGCCGATCTTTCAGAATTGCGACTCCTTGGCCTGGTCTGAAAGGCGAGACGGGCGTGACAAAAACGTCCGTCACTTACGATTCGCCTACTTCCCCAAAACATGTCGTCCGGCTCAATTACTTTCGGGCCGCACTGACTCATCAGTTTTGTTACTCTGGCGATCCCGACGATTGCCGCGAAGCCTGTCAGTCGCCCCACATGCGGCAGGTTGTTGGCGGCGCTGCCCCAAAAGGTCAATCGGAACTCGATGAATTACTCCAGGAGTCTGCACCGGCACGGGTGGCACCGCATCCGATTTGCCGAGTTAAATAGATCTGATCAATTCTTAGTGCGCGCATCTACACTTGCAGCCCTTGGCATTGCGATTGCTTTTACACACACGAGGTGTTCATGTTGAAACAACATTCTTCAGCGGCCCGGACCGCTTTCGTCGTAACCGCAATCCTGGGTGGCTCATTCTTGACTTGCGCGGCGCGAGCGCAAAATCTGGGCCTCGAGGGTCCGACTGGCGTGTTCGTTACGCCCCTCGCCTACACGGTAGCCTCTCCATCGAATAATATCGGCAAACCGTCCCTCGGTTTCCACTTCCTCGATGGTGGAAGCGTAATCGGCTATTTCAGCAAGATTTCTATTACCGAGGGAGCGTTCGACCGCATAGAATTTGGATACACCCGTGATGTCCACCAGACGGAGAGCAATCCGTCGTTGAGTCCGCTGTGGCACGACGGCTTCAACATCGTGCATGCGAAGGTGAACATCATCCGGGAGAACGCTGGCAAGCACGATTGGATGCCCGCCATTTCCGGCGGCTTCCTGGTGCGCACGCAAGTCCACAACGTGGGCGGTGCGATTACCGGGAAAGATACCCATAACGGCGATGTTTACATCGTGGCCACCAAGACCATCACCCAAACCAAAGCCATGCCGATCATGTTGAGTGGCGGATTCCGCGGTACGAACGCAGAACTCTACGGTATGGCCGGCAATGCCACCAGGTTCCAGGGACGGCCCTTCGGCGCGGTCGCCTTCGTTTTCAAAGGGCCGCGCAAAAGCAACGTCATTTTCGCGAGTGAAGTCGCGCCACAACCACCACATCCTGAAAACCTGGGGGCTGCCACGATTCCGACCGTGCTCACCTATGCGGTACGCGTGGTACCTACTCCCGAAGGGCCGCTCAGCAAGTTGAATGTAGACTTTGGCATTGCGCAGATCTGTAACCACATCATGCCAGGCGTCGACTTGAAGGCCCGCCACCAGGTTGCGATGGGTATTTCGTACGGCTTCTAGTGTGGTGTCCACGCTGGCAGGTCCTGCCGGAAAGCAGGCCTGGATTACCTGCGCGTGCATCGGGCGAGGTCTGATGCAGTGCTTCCGCGATGATTCAGGATCGCGACAGATAGGGGCTTGGGCGGTCTCATTTGGACCGGACTTATAACTGGGTCCGCTCGCTCGCAGGGGCGGACATTCGACAACAAAGGAGAGTAATTTAATGGAGTATCAAACGATCAATCCTTTCACAGAGGAACTAGTCAAAACGTTTTCAGAGCATACGGACGCGCAACTGGAGGAAGTCATTGCAAGAGCCGAAGCCGTGTATGAGAACGACTGGAGGCTGAGGACCCTTAACGAGCGGAAGGCAGTTATCAAGAAAGCCGCTGCGATTCTGCGCGAGAAGCGAGACGAATTCGCCAAGCCCATCACGCTGGAAATGGGAAAGCTGTTCCGCGAGGCGCAGGGCGAGGTCGATCTGAGCGCGGACATTCTGGACTACTATGCCGACAACGCCGGGACGTTTCTGGCGCCCCGCAAGCTTAAGGTGGCGCAAGGCGAGGCCCAGGTGGAGAGCGAACCGATGGGCGTGCTGTTCTGCGTGGAACCGTGGAATTTCCCGTATTATCAACTGGCGCGCGTCGCCGGCCCGGACCTGATGGCGGGCAATGTCCTGATCGTCAAGCATGCGCCCAATGTCCCGCAGTGCGCGCTGGCGTTCGAAAAGCTCTTTCTGGATGCCGGCGCTCCGCAAGGCGTCTACACCAACGTCTTCCTTTCGAACGAGCAGGCCGCGAAGGCGGTTGCGGATCCGCGAATCAAAGGCGTCGCACTGACGGGCAGCGAGCGCGCGGGTTCGGCGGTTGCTGCTGAAGCCGGGCAAGCTCTGAAGAAAACGACGATGGAACTCGGCGGCAGTGACGCGTTCATCGTCCTGGATGATGCCGACATGGATACCGCGGTGAAGTGGGGTGTCTGGGGCCGAATGAACAACACCGGCCAGTGCTGCGTCGCCGCCAAGAGATTTATCCTCCACGAAAAAATCGCCGACACGTTCCTGGAGCGCTTCCGAAAGCAACTCGAGGCGCTCGTCCCTGGCGATCCAATGGACCCTCAAACCACGTTGGGCCCGCTGTGCACCAAAAGCGCTCTGGAGTTGGTGTTGAAACAGATCCAGACGGCGGTCGATGGCGGCGCGAAGGTGCTGACGGGCGGCAAGCGGCTGGACCGTCCCGGCTATTTTCTGGAGCCTACGATCCTGACGGATATCACACCGGAGAACCGGACGTTCCACGTGGAGTTCTTCGCCCCGGTCGCGCTGATCTTCCGCGTGAAGAATGAGAAAGAGGCGATCGACCTTGCCAACGACTCTCCGTATGGACTGGGCGGATCGGTAATTACTAAGGACATTGAGAGGGGCAAGCGGATTGCCCGCCGGATCGAGACCGGAATGGTGTTTATCAACCAGTCCACCTGGACGGCGCCCGACCTTCCGTTCGGCGGCGTAAAGAACTCCGGCTATGGCCGCGAACTCTCCGATCTGGGCATCAGCGAGTTTGTGAACAAGAAACTGATCCGCGTGGCTTGATCGGCCAAGTGGAAAATTTCGAAGCCTGTTGTACTCGCGCGGTTGGCTTGAAAGGGGAGACGGGCGTGACAAACACGCCCGTTGCTTTTACGATTGCTTTCTCAGGCATGGCATGTTCCAAGATGACGAACACGAACAGCACCTTCATCGTGACTGTCGGCACGGTGAAGAAGTCCATAGATACCGTTTGGCAATGAAAGTTTATACCCCGTTATCAGGCTGGACTGTTTGTGACGGATGAGGTGTTCCAAACCCTCTGCACTGCTGCGTCCATAGTTGCGGAAATTCGGTCGCTTCGCGTGCCACAAGTCCGTGGTGGCAATTGGACTGGTAGTTGAGATTGCGTTCTTTCTATTGCCGAATCCCGGCAACTTCGCATGAAGCGCGTTCCACCTTGCTCTACTCAAATCAACTGCCGTGCTGCATGAATGATTTGACCTTACGAGTTAACGCGACCGGCTGAGTGATACTTATTCCTTGCTGGAGGAGCCGACGCCGCATGCGTGACAATCCCGCACCCACAAGCCAGACACCATCAGCGAGGAGACAAAGGAATAGGATGGAGAGTTCGAACACCATGATCCAAGCACTGGAGGGCCATCGGGACGCTTGGCGCAAAAGCTATGCTCCAGTCGGATTTGTCCTCGTCGCACTACTCGGCATCGCGATGCCCGCCGTGGCGTTTCGCCCGCTGCCGTTGTCGGCGCGGGACCAGAAGGCGCTGCATGACAACTTCGCGCTGTGCACCTCCAAGCTCAAGGGACCGTACACCGAGAACTTTTGCGAATGTGCGGCGGGCAAGAAAATTCCGGTGCGGGGAGAGAACGGGCGTCTCGACACGGGGTGCAAGAACCCGATTTTCTGCGCGGCCTTCCGGGCGCCCTGGGCGGAGGCCTTGGCGAAACAGCGCGTGTACATAGCCAATCTTTTCTCACGCGACTTATATCTCTGGGACAGCTTTCCCGATCACAATGATCTCGTGCGGGGTTACATTCTCGAGAAGTACTTCACTGAAACCAATCCAGCCAGCAAATTGAGCCGCCTCCGGTCCTTCGGCGGCCTCTCCGGGGTCGAGTACGAGACACCTGCGTCAGCCCGCTTCTTCGAGCGTTACCTGAGCGCTCCGGAGTTCAACGACAACCGCGACTTCCTTCTAGCGTACGAACTGCAGAAGCGCTACTTCGTGCGTGAAGATCTGGGCCAGATTGAGAAGGTCCGCGCCATGTCGGTGCGCGTTCAGGCGGCCGATCCCAAATTCAAACCGTTGCGCGACGCGATCCACAACCAGCTTTCTGCCGGGCTCATTCCACAGCTCGTGGCATTTCGTGGTCCGCTTCCTCAAGGTTCGATCCGTTCTCAAGTCGACGCGCTTATCACCGAGATCAAGAAGCTGACCTCGCTCGACGAAGCGGCGCTCAAGAGCCAGGTGGCCGAGGTCGACGACCAAGCGTTGCGCTTGCATCTCACCGCGCTGCTCCCCGCGCCGAACGCCGACCCGGTCGAGGCCCTCTCCTCTCTTGGGCAGCTTATGGTGCTGGTGCGGCAGACGGTGGCAGCGCGCAAGGTGTCTTATCGCGATGCCCGCCGCCTGATTGACTTCGACATCACCGCGGCTGGGGTCATCCAGCAGCGTGGCAACGCGCTGTTGGAGGGTGGCGCCAAGCTGTCGGTGAAGCAACATCTAGAGCTCCTCAATGCCCTCAGCGACGCGACCTACGGCGTCGGCTTGCTCGGCGCACGGGAGCACGAGGCCGCTGCCGGTGCACTCCGTGAGCTCCGGTCCGCCTCGCAACAATCCCGCCAGCGCTTCACGGCGAAGCTGCAGGATGCCGAGCGGGCCGTCGAATGGACCCAAGCCAATGCCGTTGCCGCCTTCGCGGAAGTGTGGGCGCAGTGGACCTTCCTGTTGCCGCAGACCGCTGCAATCCGGGACGACATCCTTCGCAGCTCGCCGCTGCTTCTCTACGCCCAAGTGGCACGCCGCCTGGACGACTACGCCAACGGACCGCGGCACACCCGTCACGACTTTTTCGGCGCCCCGGTTGACACCGACGTGCGCGCTCTCAACCCCGGACTCACGTTGGGGCGGCTGCGGGTCGCACCCAAGGACGGCGCATACACCCGCGACGAGATCGTCGCCGTCCCCGATACGCCGGCCGACCTCGATCCGGCCGCCGGCATCCTCACACAGGGCGAGGGCAACGTTCTGTCGCACGTGCAGCTGCTGGCGCGCGCACTCGGGATTCCCAATGTCGTGCTCGGCCCCAGCGCTTACCAGAAAGTCGCCCCACACGACGGACAGCAGGTGTTCTTCATCGTCACTCCAGGCGGCCGGGTCATCATCAAGGACGCCTCCACCATGACGCCACAGGACAAGGCGGTCTACGCAGAATACACGCGCAACCAGACGCGAAGGGCTGACGGCAGCCTGGGCAATCAGGGACCTCGGCTGCACATCGATCGCGCCAAGATGGACCTAAGCAGGAACATGCCGATTGACCTGACCGAGGTCCGTCGCAAGGACTCAGGCCGCTTCTGCGGGCCCAAGGCCGCTTACCTCGGGGAGCTGAAGCACCTGTTCCCAGACCACGTCGCGCGCGGCATCGTGGTGCCGTTCGGCGCCTACTACGACCACTACCGGAACGCCAAGATCACCGTACCCGACACGTTGCGGAGGCTCGCCATCGCGACGCCGGGGGAGCCCCTGCCGGACTTCGCCCAGCGCACGTACCAGGAGTTCTTCGGCGTGATGATCCCGGCCAAGAAGAGCGAGAGGGACCTCGCGGCGTGGATCACCCCGCGCCTCGACATCATTCGCTACTCCATCCGCCAGACGCCCTTATCGCCAGCGCTCAAGCAGGCCATCCGCAACGGTCTCGATCGGAGAGGTCTCCTCAAGAGCGACGACAAGTCGCAAAGCGTTGGCTGCTTCGTCCGTAGCGACACCAACGTCGAAGATCTCGACAACTTCAACGGCGCCGGGCTGAACCTCACCGTGTTCAACCGCAAGTCACTCGAGGAGATTTACGAAGGCCTGAAGGAGGTCTGGGCCTCACCGTTCGAGTTCCGCTCGTTCTCTTGGCGCCAGACTCTCATCGACGATCCCATCTGGGTCCTTTCCTCGGTGGTTATCCTCGAGGCCGTGCCCAACGACAAGTCCGGCGTTCTGGTCACTTCCGACGTCAATACCGGTGACGCTGGAAAAATGACCGTGGCAACTTCCGAAGGCGTAGGTGGCGCGGTGGACGGGACATCAGCCGAGACCCTACTGTGGTCCCCGCAGAGCGTCGAGCTGGTGAACCTTTTCAAGTCGCCGTGGAAGAACCAGCTGCTGCCCGGCGGCGGCAGTGCGATCGTGCCATCCACGGGTAAGGACACCGTTCTCGAACCGGACGAGCTGAAGCAGATCATCGCCGCAGGCCAGAAGATTTCCGCGACCTTCGAGCCCGCTCTCGACCCCGCCGGGAAAAAGAAACCCTGGGACATCGAGTTCGGGTTCAGGGCCGGGAAGCTTTGGCTCTTCCAATGCCGCCCGTTTCTCGGAAACGATTCGCTCAACAACATTCCGGCCCTCGCGTCGCTTGAAGGTCAGAGCACGAGCCCGGCGGACAAGAATATGCTGTTCCTAGGGGAGATCCTCCGATGAACTTCAGTCGAGCAGGGCGACTCACCGGGTCGCCCCTACAGCCACTAGTCATCTTGCTGGCGTTGTGCATCGCCCTGTCGCTGCAGCCTGCCTTCGCGGCGCTGGACACCAACGACACCACCTGGGACGGGAGCGAACCGCCCGAGGGCGTCTACTTCTATTGGTACGAGCCCTCCTTTTACGCCGGCTTCGCGCCGCGCACCCAGGATCCCCAGCGCGTGCACATCCGCCTGTCGCGCGGCAATCAGCTGCGCGTTACGGTCGTGCTCGGAGACCAGGAGCTTGATGCCTATCTGAACGATTTGGTGCTGCGGCGGAAAACCTACCAGGAGCTGATCGACGCGAAGGCGATCGAGTTAACCACGAACAAGCAGTACGAGAGTTTCGTTGAGAAGCTCGATCAGGCAGGGGTGGCGGACGTCGTCAAGAATCGCGATAGCCTCGGGCCGGCGGTCTACCGTCAGAAGAGCCTCGAAGTCATGAGCGCGCTCAATCCTGAGCGCGTCTTTCGCATCAAGATCCCAGTGGACGGCTTGCTCGCACATTGGCACGCGCAGCTCGCCGGCATGAGCGCCGCCGACATGGCTTCCCTGCCGAAGCAGCTCGACGCCGCCAACGCGATCCTTCCCGGTCGCGTGAACCTCTACCAGCTGAGCCCGGAGTTGGCGGCCCCGCTCACCCGAGCGGTCGAGCTGGCGCACACAGAGAAGCCCGGCTCCCGGGCCTTTCGTGAACACGCGTTGGACTTCCTCCAGCGAGCGACAGGCGGGCGGTATCGTGCCCACGACGCCGTCGTCGAGGCTGCCGAGTTCACCGCCATCTACCCGGCCGGAACGATCGACGGCACCACCACCTACAAGGGAGAAAGGCTCCCCGACTTCGGGGTCACCGGCGTCTGGCCGCTCATCCGCCGCGCGGAGGGCCGCGGGATTACGGGGATGGTGGACTATCTGTCAACCAACCCCGGCTACGGGTTTATCACTATGCTGGCGTACGAGCACGCCGGCGGCATCGTCTACAACGCGTTCCACAACGCCGGGGTGCGCTGCGGTCTCGGGGAAACTCCGTTCCTGCCAAGCGCCTGGCGTAAGGTCATGGGCGAGCGGGACAGCAAGAAACCATACCAGAATCTCTGGATCATCGCCCGTGGCCCGGCTTCGCACGGTTGCACCCGGCTGGCATCAGGACACATGACCGAGTTGCGCCAAATCCTGCCCAGCGAATCCAGCGTCCTGGAACGCGTCGTTACGTTCCGCAACCTGCCGCAGTGCTACGACGTCTTTGACGTCCAAGGCGATGGCGCGCCCGAAGTGATGGGCGTGCAGTACTACCTCGCGTTCAAGTGTCGCGATCACACGCCCATCAAGTCCAACGTGACCAACCGGCGCGAGCCGTTCTACCGCTGGCTCTACGGCGACAACATCAACATGGCGGAGGTGGGGCACGCGAGTCTGAAGCAGGTGCCCGTGTGCTGCTACGTGGGGAAGAAAGCCAACGAAGCGGAGACACTCATGAACGTGCCGCTATACGAAGCGACTTTCGCGCCGGAGCACATCCAGTTCTATCGCATCAAGTCCGTGGCGTTCGACAGCCCGCCCGGGTTTGAGCTGAACCGCGAGTTGCGCAAGGTCGGCGCCGGACATGTCCCCGATCGCGGTAAACTCTTGCTCAAATGACAACGTCGCGGAATCGGGCCCTCATCGTGCTGGTGAGCGTGATGTGGGTGATGGCGCCTGCCAAGAACAAGGCAGCGGATGCGCACAGCTCGCTCGTCATCGAGGAGCCGCCGCGCTTTGGGATGTACTACGACCGCTACGAGCCGGCCTTCTACACCGGCTTCGCGCCGCGTTCGAATGATCCGCGACGCATCCACTTGCACCTGGGGCGTGGCAATCAGTTGCGCGTGACGGTCGTCCTCGCAGATGACGTTCTCCGTGAATACGCGGAGGACTTGCTGGACCGGCGCCGGACGTACCGCGCGCTTATCGGCGACGGCTGCCTGGTGCTCACGCAGAACCAAGGCTTCGAAGCTTTTGAGCTGGCGTTGAAGGACGCGGGTGTCGAGCAACTGGTAGCCGGGCAGGCGACGCTGTCGCCGGATGCCGTGCGCGAGCGCAACCTGCGGCTGATGGAGCAGCTCAATCCTGGACGCGTCTTCCGCATCCGCATGCCGCTGGACGAGGTGCTGCGGCGCTGGGTGGCGCACGTCCGGCCGGCGGACCATGCGGGCATGAACACGGAGCGCCAGCTCGAACTGGTGAACCTCATGCTCCCCACGCGGTTGTTCGTGACCCAGATGGATCCTGACGCTGCCGCGCAACTCACCGCTCTCGTCAAGCGTTCTCCGCAAGGGACGATGGATCGACGGTCGCTCGACGAGGTGAGCCCACTGTTCTCGCAACTATTTACTCGCGTCACCCACGGCATCTATCCCGTGCGCGACGGCGCCTTGCGATTCGACGAGTTCACCGCTATCTATCCGGTTGGGACTCTCAACGAGTTCACGACGTACCACGGACATCAGATTCCCCAGTATCCGACGCCGGGCCGGCGCGCACTGACAACGCACCAGCGGACGCTGACCATCGATCACGTTCCCACCGACAATTACTACAGTTACTTTCCGTGGATCCCGTATATGCATGTCGGCACGCGCCTGCACAACGCCGTGCATACGCTCTTCTGGCAGATGAAAATTGCCGAGACCACCTTCCTGCCGGCCGCGTGGCGCTCCGTGAGCCAGGGCAGCCGCGATGGCGAACCCTTTCGTTACCTGTGGCTGCTGTCGCGCGGGCCCATGTCACATGGGTGCACGCATCTGAACGCGGGACACATCTCGGAGTTGCGCCAAATCTTGCCTGCCGACGGCAACCAGCTCGACCAGGTGGACCTCTTCCTCAACAAGTCATACGACTACGACGTCTTTGACACCACCGGCAACTTTGAACCCGAGGTGGTGGGCGTGCGCTACTTCATCGCCTTCGCGCTCAAGGACAACAAGCCCGATCACCTACGTGTGCGGGACGACCGTCACGCCTACTACGACTGGCTCTATGGCGGAGAACTCACATACGACGCCGCCGACCGCGGGATCTTTCACCAGATCAAAGACGGTCGATTCATCGGAAGGACTGCGGTCGAAGGCGCAGAGTACCAGAACATTGCGTTGCGTGAAGCCAACTACGAGCCCGAGAAGATTCAGTTCTACCACTTTGTCAACATTCCGTTTGCCAGGGAGCTGCGGAAAGTCGGCCTGCATCATCCGCTTCCTGGCGCTTCTGCGCATTCCGTACCCTAAGGGTGCATCGAGACCTCAAAAGCCCTCCCATTCCAGCTTCAAACCGCTTTGGTCACACTCGCTAGAGTTGAACACAAGGGCTGCCTGTTGTCGCGCCCTGCCGCGCAGCAGCCCGACGGCCGTGTCGAGCCTCTGTAAGCAATCCACACCGCCGCATAACGCCCAAACAGCTCTTTGATGTTTCCGGTCGGCACGGATGAAGCGTGGCCGACCATCCTGTCAACGGTGGCCGCGCCAGGTCATCCTCGCGAGATTTTGCAACGATTGCTAGGGTCCTGATGGAGAACCGTCGGAAAAACTGCCTCGATCATGAAGTTTGCAATCACCAGGTCTCTCCGGCATTCCCGCCAGAGCGCGGTTAGGTCGTCTCGATAAGCAAGAGCCTGACTGCAACGGATTTGTTGGGTCGGCAATCTGCCGTCAAGCAGAAATTGTCTAGTGGGTTGCCAGCGGCCGGGAATGTTCCGCGCTGGAAACCGTTTGGTCACGAAATCCCAACCAGCGTGTCACGACATGAGTCTGCCGCTGGGCTTACTTTGTGAGTGTTGTGAGTGCATGGAGAGAAATGAAATGAGCCGCATGTTGCCTTATCCCGTTCAGCGCCAGGTTTGCCGGAGCGCCAGCTGCCTTTCCGCGGTCCTTTTGTCCGGGGCAGCTCTGTTCGGACAATTCGGCTCTCCCTCCAGACCTAACGGATGGGACAGGCAATTACCCTCTCATCCATTGCCCGAATGGAGCATCGTCTCGGAGGAGCCGGCGCAACCTCATGCCGGCTCAAACCGCCCTTCGTCAAACACCGTTACATTCCAGGAACTGCATCACAAGGTGCCGAGGAAAGCGCGCAAAGAGATGGAAAAAGCCGAGCGAGCGCGCAACATGCAGCGTACTGACGATGCCGTAGCTCACTTCAATCAGGCCATCTCGATCCGGAATTCGTAGCCGCACGCAATAATCTCGGGGCGTTGTACTTGATGCTCGCAAAACCAGAGTCTGGAATAGCGCAACTGGAGGAGGCTACCAAAATCGATCCGCATCAACCGACTGTATTCAGCAATCTGGCCGTCGGTTATGCCATGATGCACAAGTTTGATGCTTCCGAAAATGCAGCTCGTGCGTTGGTGAATCTCGATCGCGCGGGCGCGCGCCCGCCGATGCTGCTCGGCTTCGCGCTAATGAAGCAGCGGAAGTTCACCAAGGAAGCGCTTCAGTGCCTCGCGCGGGCGCACGATGAATATCCCGTGGCTTACCTGTTCGCTGCGCGGGTTCTTGAAGCGCAGGGCAATCTTGAAAGGGCAAAATCAGAGGTCCAGACATATCTCACTACCGGGGAGCAGGAGTTTCGTGCTAGGGCGGCCCGCTGGCTTGAGCTCATGTCCCACAGCCAACAGAACACTGCCGGTTTGCTACCTCAGTAAACGCTCACCTGGACTTCATCGCCCTCGGGAAGAATGGCCTTACTGTTATCCGACGTCCTAGCCTTGAGGATGAATACAGGTACGAAAGCACTTATGCGAATTGACGCGGCCCGTGAATTCGCGAAAAGGAGCAGCAAAAGCTGTTCGAGGGAGAAAGACAATGCTTAGGCACACGACCGTATTCGCCGCAGCTGTAATTCTCGCCCAAGCTATTCTGGGCCTAGATGTTCCCAATGAACCTCCTTCCATGGCTGGGTCCTGGCAAGTGGACAGCCGTCGCTCCGATGCGCAACTTGTCACCGATGCCACGACGGATTACGGGAAAACGAAAATGAACGTAACGCTCGGCTTCGCCAGGGTCAACGGAATACTGCGAATCAACGACAATGATCCCACGAAGTCTAGCGTCGATTTAACGATCTATCCCGCTACTTCCATCTCGCCTTCCATCGATGAAGATGGAATGTTCCTGAGTGATGAAGTAGCGAGCGGATCCACGCTGGTGTGTTTTCGTTCCAAGCGAGTTCTCCGGACTCCTGGTGGTAAGCGGCAAGCCACCGGCAATCTGACCTTGATTCGCGTGGACCGCAATGTCGAAACGACGGCACCGAGTGAAGGCTTAAGTGAAGCACATGTCGATCCTCCTCCGTTGATCCACCGCACTTCGCACGAAGTCACCTTCATTTTCGACGTGCCGGCTGCCGCTGAGAATGAGCAGAAGGGCGGTATCCAGGTTTCAGGATCTACAACAGTGTACCGCGAGAATTTCCCCCAGATGGTGAGCACTGCAATCAGTACCTACTGGCCGCCATTAATTCAAGATGAAAACTGTGAACTTCCTATCGCACGTGAACTAAACGGCGGCTCCCAGTGCACCCGAACATTCCGGAAAACTCCCGGCCTTCCCGAAGCGCCTCAAGCGGCCAACGGCAAGGCCTTGCACAGCCCCCAGAATTTCAATGCCCTCGTCGGAGATCATCTGACCATTCTCGTTCACATGCGTTTGATGCTGAAAGGCTCCGAAGAACAGCCGGCAGCCGAAAACTAGTCCCGTCTTTCCTCGAATAAAATCTTGGGCAGAGGGCAAAACGTGAAGACAAAATCGATTTCAGATATTTCTTTTTAAATAACGGTCCGCAGGCTGTAAGATTTCTTTCGCTGTATAACAAAAACGGAACCAACGACCCCGAGGAGCGGGAGAAAGTGCTGCTCAAGGAGTAATTTAATGTCGGCCTCGCCAGTGTCTGCTGGATCCGCCGACCGGTAGCAAAACCGGTGCAGTCGAGACCGATGTAGCGCTAACTGCTCATGGCGGTGGCGCCAGATGGAGAAAGTACGTTGCGTGAGGCCGCGTCAATCATTAATACGACCGGCATATCCCAGGAGTTCTCCCGGGCCCCCACGACCCGCGGTCTTGTTCCGCATATCGATGCCGTGACACGCAAAATCAACTCACGGCTCTGGGCCACTGCTCGCTTTATTAGCAAATGTTGACATACTGCTCAGCAGTTCGAGCGGACCTTATCTCCTCTGATCGACCAAGTTCTCTATCTTAAACAAAATCCATTACCAGAGGCCGTCGGCCACTGAACTGCCTTAGTAAAGACGTGACGTGAACAAGACGGCTTCTTCCGCGAACGGTCACTGGCGCTGCGGTCTTACAGGCCCGGGGGGCAGGGAGCGGTGAGTTGACGATTGCTGAGCTCCCTTTCTGGCAGCGGCCGAAGGAGTCAGACCATTTCAACGGGAGGCACGCCGTCGAGATTCGGACTTGCAAAAGGGAGAAACACGACCATGAAGAGGCTCAAAGAATTTTGGTGCGAACTCATGCACGCTTCCGTGATGTGGCCGATTGACGGGCATTATGAGTGCCGGACTTGCGGGCGCCGCTTCGAAGTGCCATGGATCTTAAAGAGTGAAAACGCGAGCAGTCCGGATCCACAGATGTCCACGGCTACCAACTGGCTTCAACCGGTAACCAGAGGATAAGAATTATGTGGATCGCACATAGTCTTTTGATATTTCTGGTTTTGAGTCTTGGCCTATGCACGGTGTCATCTTCGCCACCGCGGTGATTTTAACCATCCGCGACTATTGTCTGGCCCGTTCTGTCTGCGATTTGCAACTCCAAGAGTCCGAATTGCATCCTAACAATCGGAAGGTGACAAATGCGAGTAGTATTGCTGACATTTGTGGCGTTGGGCATCTCCACGGCGGCGGGCCCTGGAAGAATGGCCAGGGCCGAAGGCCTAAACAGCCTTCGTTCGGATGCAACTCCGGGCAAAAGCAAACGGGCGTTTCATCCGCTACGCCTTTTGCGCCGCCTTGGAACAGCGGAAAGTGAGTTGGGGTTCCGGCTATCGTCTATGGGAATTCCCAGCCAGTCGACGAAAACATCCGTGTCGATGGCTCAATCGGGAAATACTTCGCCGTCCAAAACGCAGCCGCGGCGTAGCACCTCGGCGGCAACAGTAGAAGCTAGTGTTAACGGCGGTCCGACCGCCAGCGACATACTCGTAACAGAACTCCCGGAGCCTCGAGAACAGAGCGGCCAAACACTGCCATAGCCTGGCGGAAAGTACCCAGTGCCGCAGTACATTCCCTTCGGAATCGCGGGCCGGTCAAGGCACTTTGCGGTCCTTATGCTGACGGATTCTTACCAGGCTCCAGGGCCGCTGTTTAACCTCATCGGTCACCTGATCCAGATTCTCCGTGGCGACGCGCAGATTTTCAATCGTCTCCCTGATGTTGTCGTCATTGGATCGCACAACGGTTTGAATGCTCGCAATCAAGGTCTTTACCTGCTCCATGGTTGCATGTAGTTGCACCAGGTCCTCCCGGATTGGGTCGCGGATTTGATCGATGGTTCGATTCACGTTCGCGACAGTGTCGTCCGTATGTTCCACCAGAGGCCCGATCTTTTTCACGACGGAATCCGCATCCTGCGTAACCAGCGCCACTTGGTCGGTGATCTGATCGATCTTCGGCGATAGTTGGGCTACCAGGGAATTCGCCCGCTGCAGGATCTCCGCAACCTGCTGCCGGTTCGTTACGCCTGTCATATCATTTAGGTTCGCTAGGAGCCCTTGGGCTGAGCCGCTGATTCCTTTCAGCTCGCCCTGCACCTGAGTAATCAGATCCTCCGCGCTGTCTGCAATGCCGGAGAGCTTCCGCGTCATATCGTCGAGGCTTACCGTTTCCTGCGAAGTGATCACCTGGCCGGCCTTGAGGCGCGGAGCGTCTTTTTGGCCCGTTGTTATCGAGATCGTCGGGCTGCTCATCAGACTGACCGAACCAAGCTTCGCCACCGACTTCCCGTTCACCGGCGTGCCTTCCTTCACCTCGAGCAGAATTTCGATTTGTGTTGGATCCGAGTTCCATGCTTTAACGGAGTTCACGCGGCCCACTGCTATCCCGCCAAACAAAACCTCCGATCCCGGTCCGACTCCTCCGGCGTAGCGCAAATACGTTTTGTACGGCGTCAAGTGGCGGCCCCACTGCTCGTTCCCTACGTAGTACACCGTCACACCCAGCAGGAGCAAACAAATAATGACGAATGTCCCCACCTTAGCTTCTGTGTTCACGCTGCGCCCCCTTTCAGGTACTGTTGGAAATATTTGTCAACTGCGGCTGTGTCCGCAATTTGGTCCGGAACACGATCGAGAAACTGCCGGATCTTCGGATGGGGACTGCTCTGGAGTTCCTCTTTGGTGCCCACTGCGATCAGCGACCCTTTGTACAGCATGGCCATCCGGTCCGCGATTTGGAACGCGCTCGCCATCTCGTGAGTCACCACTACGACGGTCATGTTGAACGCGCTCTTCAATGCCAGGATTAATTCGTCAAGTTCAGCCGCCACGATCGGGTCGAGCCCGGCCGAGGGTTCGTCAAACACCAGAACCTCCGGGTCCAGCGCAAGAGCTCGCGCGACTGCGGCGCGCTTTCTCATTCCCCCGGAAAGCTCCTGTGGGTTGAACCTTCCAAATTCTGCCAGCCCGACCACCGCGAGCTTCATCCAAGTCATCAGCCGTATTGTCGATTCAGCCAGGCAGGTGAGCTCACGCAAAGGTAGCGCGACATTGTCTTCTACCGACATTGAATTGAATAACGCCGCATCCTGAAACGCGACGCCAATCGAACGCCGCACCTTTTTCAGATCCCTACGCGTGCTTTTCGCCAAATCTACACCGTTCACCAGAACCCGGCCGGATTGCGGCTGCTCCAAACCGATGATTTGGCGCAAAAGCGTGCTCTTTCCGCTTCCGCTGCCTCCCAGCAGGACCATCGTTTCTCCGCGGGAGATGTCGAGGTTGATTCCGTCGAGTACGCGCCTGTCGCCGTAGCTGACCACCACGTCCCGGACGGAGATCACTGGCCCTGTCCGCCTTGCGTCCGGCTCCTGGGTCACGGTTCTACTTTCCTCCCGTCAGGTAGAAAATGGCTGTAAATCCCACGTCAGCGAGGATTACCAAAAACGTGGATTTTACAACTGCCGCCGTGGCCGAACGGCCAACCGCATCCGGCCCTCCGTGAACACGGAAACCTTCCAGACACCCGACATGCACGATGATGGTGGCGAAGGCCAGGCTCTTCACCAGGCCGGTCATAACGTCGTGCAGCACCATGGAGTGCACAACGTCCTGGAGGTAAATGCTAAGAGCCATACCCGTGCTCAGGCGCATAAAAATCCCGCCCGCCAGAATTCCGCACGCGTTGCTCAGGATTGTCAGGCAGGGAAGCGCAATCAACGCCCCCAGGAACTTTGGCGCAAGCAGGAATTCCGTGGGGTCTATTCCAATCGTTCGCAGCGCACTCACCTCTTCGGTGACCATCATGCTTCCGATCTCCGCCGAAAACGCCGAACCCGAACGTCCGCTCACCGCAATGGCAGCGAGCAGCGGCCCCAATTCCCTGGTAAAACCAATAGTTACCAGGTCGACCACTAATTCCATCGCGCCGAGCCGGTGCAGTTCGGTAGCGCCTTGCATCGCCAGTATGAATCCCGCGCAAACGGCCATGATCCCGACCATGGGAAACGCATCCACGCCGATCGTGAGCGTCTGTCGGATTGCAGAGCGCCACCGGCGACGATTCCCCACAATCGGCAAAGTCCGCGTCAGACTGCCCAGGGCGTGCCCAACCTGAATGACGAGGGCGCCAACATACTCCAGGTGACGCATGGACGCGCTCCCGACACGTTCCGCAACTGAAATGCCGATGCGTTCCGCGCTCACTGCGCGCTCGTTTGCCGACTCTCAGGAATCGCACTATCGAACAAGTGCAGAAGTCGCGTTTTCTCAAGTAGATACCGCGGCCGCTCTCGAAGACCGCTGAGACGGAAGGTCTTTCCCTGGATGCGTGCAGCTCTAAGGATTTCAACTAATACGGCGAGCCCTGATGTATCGATATATGCGACTTCACAAAAATTCACCGTCAAGATCCGGCAGGGTGGGCACTCGATGCGTTCCAACAAGAGCGCGCGTAAGTCCGGTGAGGAGTCAATCGTTATTCGCCCGGAGAGCGAGACTTGACACTCGGCTCCTCGATACTCGGAGACCGCGCGCATGTCTCCATCGAGCGGAGTAGCCTTGGTTGTTCTTCGCCAATAGAAGGCCACGAGTGTTCAATTGAGAAGAGCAGGAACCGGCGGCTTTTTGTTGGAAAGAAATTCCGCATACGCATCAAACAAAGCGCCGGCCGCTTGCCTCTTCTTCTATTAGGGGAGTGAGGGAAATCGTAATGACCTCAACGCTGGCGACCTTCGAGGACAGCACTTTAATCAAACTGGCGCTCGCGGGGCATGTCGAATGCTTTGCAGCCTTGATGGATCGTCACATCGCCGCCGTAAGAAGGCGAATCTTCTCCATGGTGCGGAACACAAATGACGCGGAAGACCTGCTTCAGGAGGTCTTATTAAAGGTCTGGTGCCATCTATCGACGTTCCGGTCAGAGTCTACCTTCCGTACGTGGGTCATCCGAGTGACGATTAACCAAGTGCTGCAGTCATACCGCCAGGAGAAACGCAGGTCACTTTGCGAAAATCTCGATCTCAATCTCCTCCCTTGTGCGGGCGAGTCGCCCCACGATTCCGTGGCTCGCACTGAGACCGTCCGGACAGTTCGCCGCGCCGTTGCGGCGCTTCCCTCAATATATAGGCAGGTCCTGGTCCTTCGCGACCTCGAAGAGCTCAGTGAGCGGCAAACTGCTCAGTCGCTGGAACTGAGCGTTCCAGCAGTAAAGACTCGCCTCTTCCGCGCGCGCCTCATGCTCTTAGCAGCGCTCCGAAGATCAAAAAGCCGAGGACTCGTACGTGCGGCAGCGTAAAGCACCCTGCAGGTACGTTCGCAGCCGCGCATAAGGGGCATCCTCCTTGTGACAGTAATGCCCCACTGCGATGCAGCCCTAAAGTCGGCGAGGACCGGAATCTGGTCCGTCGTTGGCCGGGGCTAGCACATGCATGAGACTGTCCAGTTTGTCGCGCGGCATGGCTACTGGCTGGTCGTGGGCGCAGTACTGGGAAGACAGGCGTGTTTGCCAATACCCGCAAACTTGATTCTTGTAGCAGTCGGCGCCCTGGCTCGCACGGGAACTTTAAGCCTTTTACTCGCCCTCGGCCTGGCAGTCATGACTTTTCTTCTGGCTGATCTGGCATGGTACGAGGCGGGTCATCGGTTGGGAGACAGGATATTACACTTCGTTTGCGGTCTTTCCGGCGATCCAGGGTCTTGCGTCCACAGGGCGACTGGCGTTTTCGCCAGGCATGGCGTAAGGACACTGCTGGTCTCCAAGTTTGTCGTGGGGCTCGATGCCGTCGCCACTCCCCTGGCCGGAGCGTCCGCCACACGTCTGAGTAACTTCTTGATCTTCGACGCCCTTGGCGCCACGATCTGGTCCGCTGCTTACGCAACGCTCGGCTACATCTTCAGTGATCAATTAGAGCGCGTTGCCGTTCACCTCGCGCGCCTGGGAGCCTTTGTAACGGTGGCCGCAGTAGCAGGATTCGGCTTCTACATCGTGCGCAAGGCCGCTCGCTGGTACCGCTTCGTGCGTCAGTTCCGGCTGGCGCGCATCACACCGGAACAACTGAGGGACAGGCTGAACGCAGGCGAAAATATTCTAATTGTGGATCTCCAGGGCCGCCTGAAACATCGTGAACAACCGGTGGCGATTCCCGGCGCGGTTCGCATTGATCCCCGGCGGCTCGAAGAATACAGGGATGTAGAAATATCACCCTCTCAGGAGGTAGTCCTCTATTGTGATTGTCCAGCTGAATTCACGAGCGCCCGCGTCGCGCTGGCGCTGCGGCAGAAGGGTGTCGAGCACGTTCGGCCGCTCGCCGGCGGCCTCCAGGCATGGCGCGCTCGCGGCTTCCCTGTGACGTCAGAAGTGCGAATTTCGCCACCTCATATGCATGATCCCGCATTGGCGTGAATTGACGTTATTTTCGGCACATGTATGAGATTTCGACTCCTAGCTGCCTTTGCTGCATCGGCATCTACATTTCTTGTGTCAGATCAGGGCCGGCGCCTTTTTGGACTGCCAACTGCAAGGAAAATCGCATGAAGCCAGCGTCAAGCCAAGTACAGCGCAAAGGAAGTGATGAATTGGACTGTTATATTCACGATGGCAGTACATCCTTCCGTTTTGAAATCGAACTGAGGCGGTCGTTGCGCGCGGCTTCGTCAGTAGTGGCTGGCGCCAGGTTTCGACGCCGGAATCGGTTCCTGGCGTTTGCGCTTCCGTTAATTCCGGTCATGACCCTGTTTTCACCCGCGGCCGTGACGGCGGCTACTCTCGAGCCGGAGACGTCCAAAGCCTGGGAGGAGTATATCGAGTCTGCAAGCACGCGGATGCAACAGCGTTTAACCCCCGGCCGGACGTTTTTGTGGGTGGACGAAGCACCGGACCGGCTGGAAGCGGTTCGGAAAGGCGAGATTGTCGTCTCTGCAATTGGCGAACAGAGTCCCAAACGAGTGCCTTCCGGGTTAATTCACGATTGGATTGGCGCCGCCTTTATCCCCAACGTCAGTATCAAGGACGTAAAGGAGATCGTGCGCGATTACGCCCGATATAAAGAGTTCTACCGGCCAACTGTAATCGACTCGAGAGTAATATCGGCCGGCGAAACCAGGGATCGGTTTTCGATGCTGCTCGCCAATAAATCCTTGTACTTGAAAACCGCGTTCGACATCGATTACGAATCTTGTGAAGTCCATATAGACGATCGGCGTGGATACAGCATTACCCGGACGACGCGCCTCCAGGAAATAGAGGATTATGGAGCGCCCGCTCAGCGCGTTCTGCATGAGGGCGAAGGCAGCGGGGTCATTTGGCGGCTATTCGGCATTACGCGATACCTGGAACGCGACGGCGGCGTCTACCTCGAACTCGAAGTGATTGGGTTGAGCCGCGACATACCGGGTTCGATTCGGTGGCTGGTGACGCCCTTAGTTCGCCGGATTTCGCGAGGTTCACTCTCGGCGACTCTTCGGCAAACAGAAGACGCCGTGCGCTCAAAGGTTGCCGACGGCAATGCTTCGAACTCGCGAACCATCGTCGCGGCAACGCGCCGGGGTGTGGGTCCTCGGGACTTGGATGCACCTCGCCCGTCTCGCTAATTAAGTTACTCCTCAGTACCGGCTAACAATTCGAGTAACCCACGGGCTGCTCAGAAGAAATAGTTTTATTGGCTGGAAGCTGACTGTCTCTTACGCGCTGCCGTCAGAGTGGGTTTGACCCGGCAGGGGTAATTCAGGATCTGCCCGCGTGCTCCGAGGACACAAGACTTCTCCACGTTCTCTTTGGAGGTCTCGCTTAATAAAGTGACCGCTTTGAGGATCTGCTCTTTGGTGAGAACCGGCGCGTCGCCGTTGTTCCAGAACTCAAACTGGTAATTGTCCGGCAGGGTATCGAGTCGAATCACGATTTTAGCGGCCGGCTTGTCAGTGGTCATGATCCACTCAGGAGCCGGCTGAGGTTCAGGAGAAATATCGGTGGAGGATTGCCCGAACAGCGTGCACGTGAGGAATGAGAGTAGAACAAAGCGCATAGGATCTCCAGCTCAATGGGACGGCCCGATTCAGGTCAGCCTTTTATGCCGCCAGGCGCGTGATGGCGCGAGGGGCTGGCGAAGTGGAAACGAGCTTCAGCACTGCCGCTCCGACCCTCCTGGATGAGCAAACCATGCACTGCGGCGCCTCGGACTGCGCCAATACTGCCGTCAGCCGTGCGAGAACGGATTGAGTCGATTTGAGCGCGGCTTCCTTGCGAGGACTATCCGGCCACCCCTCAACACAATGCAATCTGTGGTGCTCCGCCCTGATCCACTGACGAAGCGTTTCGTTCCCTGGATTGACTTGTTGCATATCGAACCTCATGCCGCCTCCGGGAGCCACGGCTCGACTGGAGGCATCTCTACCAGCTCCCCTGCCGGACGATCTTCGATAAGCAAGAGGGGGCTCGACATGATATCGAGCAGTCCGAGGAGTGCAGGCGTTATCGCCTGGGTGGGCAGTCGTCTGAGGGTCTTGGCCGGGCCCGACCGGGGAGTGGTTGAGAATTGTAAAACGGTGACTTTAGATCCCGCAGGGTAACTTCTCGGGTTAGTTTTCATCTGATCCCTCCTCTTGCCCCGAAACCAGATTAAGACAATCCAGGTTTTTATCAGTGGTCCTTGCGGTTACGTTTCAGTTCAGAGATGGTCCTGCTCGGGTTCGTTTGTCTCCCGCTTCCCAGCTGGCGTCGCCTGCCGCCAACTCGGAAATTGGCTCTTCAGTCATAAACGGCTCACTCCACCGAACCATCGGTTCGGTCGGGATCGGGGCGTTTTCTTGAAAGGAAAAGGGAAAACGCAACTGCCCACCGAACCACTTGTTCGGCGGGTGCTGGCTACGGCTGGGCCTGGATCGTCCGCAAGAGCGCGCTGGCGCCATTCCAAACGATCTGTACGCCGATACACACCAGAAGGAACGACGATAAACGAATGACGATATTCATGGCGTTGTCTCCTAACACCCGTGCGATCGGTTCGGCGAAGCGATAGCCCAGGTAGATGGTGACCGCCAGAACAGCGCATCCCAGTAGCGCGCCCAGAAGGAGAGTCCAATGGGCTTCGCTCCCCGGCGGCTGGTTTGCGCCCACGGCAATCGCTACGGAAATCGACCCGGGTCCCACGGTCAGCGGCATCGTCAGCGGGTAGAATGCGCGACGGGAGAGATCAGCGGCACCTTGGGGCTTCGCCGAAGTTCCCGTCGTCTTGTTATCGTCGGCCCCGTTCAACAGTTTCCACCCGGCTGCAACGAGGATGAGGCCGCCTCCCACTTGAACCACCGGCAGCGAAATGCCGAAAAATGCCAGGATGTGGGTTCCGATCAGAACTGCGACCGCAAGAAGCACAAACCCGTTCACGGCAATTTTACGCGCCAAAACTGCGCGACTCCCGATTGAAAGATCTGGTGTCAGGGCCAGAAAAATCGGGATATTCTCCGGCGAGTTGACGAGCGGGAATAATGCGCCCACGGTCAGCAGGAAAGCGCGAACCAACTCGGCAGCCGGGCGGTGTATGGGCGCCCATATTGCGCCGGGGTTCAGTGCCATCGTTTCACTTGAGAGGCAACCCTCCCCGCCCGGTGGCACCGGCATTCTTGCCTGTGCGGTTTTCTGGCTTTATCAGTCGAGAACGCACAGACAAGAATGTCTCGGCCACTTTTACTGTTGCAACGATGCGGACTGGGCCGGAACGCTGGCATTAGGCGCATACATGCGGATCAAAACGCGCCGCGCCAGTCTCCGCGCATCGGCGGTTGTGGCATTCGGATCGACTGGCTGAAAGTCCGCCAATAATTCTGCCGGCACCGATTCTTTTCCGAGTCCGATAATGTGAACGCCCCGCAGAGGAATCCCGTGGCGCACCAGGTATCGCTCCACCGATTCCGCCCTGCGGCGGCTCAACGCGAGATTGTAGTCCGTCCCACCAACACGATCGGTGAAGCCGATCAGCTCAAACACCACGCGAGGGGTTGATTGAACTTGCTGTATAAGGGCATCCAACGCCGCCTCATCGGCCTTGCCCAAATGGCTCTTATTAAAGCCGAAAGTGACGTCCGCTTTTGCCACGAGCGAGTAGGTCATGGCTTTGTCGAGGTTCGTGATGGCCGCTTGATCGGCCGCGATCGCCGACTGATTCTGCTGCGCGAGCTGATTGGCCTGAGCCGCACTGGCATTCGCCTGCTGGGCGGCAGAAGCTACTTCGGCCACCTTGGCGTCAGTGGACCCTAACTTCTCTTCTACGCGTGAGATATCGGCTGTTTCTTTCTCAGCCTGCTCATTGGTTTTGCTTTCGAGTGCGCTGACCTTGGAATTGACCGGCGCAATCTGCGCTGCTACGTATCTTTTCGTGGCGCAGCCAGATGTGGCTAGCGCCAGCACAACAGGAATAAGGCCGGTGGTCAGAAATAGTTTAGATTTGTTCATAGTTGTTCCTTGCCCTCCATCTATAGAGGAGTCAGAACTAAGGAAAAATGTTGGCGATTAGAATTGCAGCTTCAGGGCCAGTTGGATCGAGCGTGGGCCGCCAATCTGGTATAGCGGATTCACGCCGCCGCTCTGGCCGCCGGCTCCGAGAAAGCCTGCCAGCATTTGCGTGGCCTGCCCGAACTGGGGAGAACTGAGAGAGTTGATCGGACTGCCGAAATTCGGGTGATTCAAGATGTTGAAGAAATCGCCTCTCGCGTGAAGGGAAATCCGTTCGGTAAGGCGGAACTGCCGGCGAACCGCCAGGTCCCACTGCGTTGCGCCGAAGCCCAGGAGAGCATTTCGCCCAAGATTGCCTTGTGCGGTGCCAGGGCTGCTGAATGCCGCGCGATTGATGACCTGACCTCCGGGTGCATTGGGCCGGTCAAGGTAAAGCGGCACTCCGGGAACGACATTCGGGCGCTGCACGCTGGCCCCACTCAAAGCGACGCCAAAGAGACTCTGGCCGGTTACGACATTCACCGGGGAGGCAGTTCGGGCATAAACGATCGAATCCGTGGACCAGCGTCCGAAGACCTGTTTCAGCACTCCGCCAGGTGGCCCGGGGATGTCATAGGAGACGGCGCCGGAAAAGGTGTGCCGGAAATCGTAGTCGGAGGGACCGCGCTGGTGGGAGGAAGGCAATTTGCCTACGCCAACATCCTGAAAATTGCCGTCGGAGGAACCGTCATCGATCGAATGCGCCCACGTGTACGAGAGCAATGCCTGAAATCCGTGGCTCAGCCGGCGAACAAACTGGGCTTGCAGGGCGTTATAGCTGCTATTGGCCGCATTGCTCATAAGGGTAAGTTGGCCGGCAAGGTGCGGGTTTGCGGCGATTACGTCCTCCCTAAGCATTAGCTTTCTACCCGCGGCTCCGAGGTAAGTGAGCGTCAGGATGTTCGCCTCTCCCAAGCTTTGCTCGATGGCTGCGTTCCACTCGTAAGTTCGAGGCAATACGTGATGCGGATCGACCACGGCAAGATAAGGAACCGGGGGATTTGTAGTGTAGGCCGGCGGCGCCGCGTTGGCGCCGCTCAGCGGGTATGAGGTCCCTACGACCACTCTTTCCTGAAGGTACGGGAATGCGGTCATCGCATTCGCCACCACGGCGTAACCGAGGTCGTAATAGACCCCGGCGCCCGCCCTGATCACCAGATTCGGGAAAGCCTGCCACGCCAGGCCGAGGCGGGGCGCGAAATTGTCCTTCTGCGGCGTCCACAAGGCCGTACCCGGTGGCGCCAGCGTCATGGTTGCAAAGTTGTTTACTTGGCTTACAGTAAAGGGCAGCGTGCCATCAGGAGAGGATGGCGCGGCATTGTATTCCCAACGCAGCCCATACGTAATCGTGAGCTTTCGTCCGACGCTCCACGTGTCCTGGGCGAACAGGCTCAGGTTCGGGAAGACCAACGTGGCAGGAGTCCTCGAATCCAGGGTCGCTTGCGCCAAATTGTTGGACAGAACGTTCGCTAATGATTGGAAATTGTACTGTATCTCATACTGCCTGATGTTACCTTCTGCTCTCAGACGGCGGTAATCGAGGCCGAACTTCAGCCGGTGCGTCCCAACGATCCAGGAAATATTCTCGGTTACGTTGAACTGCTGCATCAGGTTGTTGGCGCGTTCTCCGGAGAAGAATCTAAGCCCAAAAGAATTCGAATCCCCAAAAACTGCAATCGTAGCGTTCTCGGGAGTTGCGTAGGACGGATACAAGACGGAGTCTGCCGGAGGAACCGCACCTTGGAAGTTATCGAGGGTCTGGAAGGCATGCGCCCTATTCCTGCTGTAATTGAAGCGGAACTCGCTGGCCCAGCGCGGCGTAAGGTTTTGGTTGCTGCCCAAGGTAAGGCTTTGCGTGCGGTATTCCGTGTGGAATATGGTGCTGTAATTTGCTCCCAAACTGCCTCCTCCGGTCCGCTGGGCGATGGTCGATGGAGCATCACTGTACCTTCCAAACAAAGTCATTCGTTGCCACGGGAGATAATCCATGCGCACGCTGGATGAATTCAGGGTGGAGGGATCGGAGTAGCCGGCCGAAAATCCGGCGGTGCCGTTCCCGAAATCGGGTCCGTTGGGCAGAGGAAAGGCGTTGAGCAGAGGCTGGACGGCCGCTGGCGCATTCTGGCGGGTGGCGAGTGAGGGCACGTATGTGTTGGCCACTCCGGGCTGCCGGAGGCGCAGGCCTTCGTAGGAGCCGAAGAAGAACAGCTTGTCTTTTCTTATCGGCCCGCCCAGCACGCCACCGTAGTCGTTTTG